>ENA-ORSY01000244-ORSY01000244.1-human-gut-metagenome-genome-assembly--contig:-NODE-244-length-59956-cov-5.290830_pt1 | contig 59956 bp, 46 predicted proteins | sample MGYA00242193_ERZ509160 | MGnify/ENA primary metagenome ERZ509160 (study PRJEB26280, sample SAMEA2338670) | human gut metagenome | biome: human gut; feature: human-associated habitat; material: faeces...
TTCCGAGACTGCGCCTATCGACTCATAGCCGACGGCCCTGTTCGAGCGCGTCGGCTTTTTGTTGTCTTTACTCCTCGTCATCCTTGCTTGCCGGTTTGGCAGGCTTGGAACGGCTGGCTTCGAGCTTGTCCAGATAAGCCGCATCAATGTCGCCCGTAACGTATTCGCCGTCAAAACACGAGCAATCGAAGCGGGAAATATTCGGATTAAGATCGGTGAGCGCTCCCTTAAGTCCTTCGACCGTCTGGAAGATCACGGCGTCGGCTCCGATCTGACGCGCCACTTCTTCGGCAGAAGCCCCGTGACCGCAGATCAGTTCAGAGCGAGTCGGCATATCGATGCCATAGACATTGGGATACATCACGCGGGGCGCGGAAGAAGCCACGTAGACCTTCTTAGCTCCGGATTCGCGAGCCATCCTCACAATTTCGCGCATGGTTGTACCACGCACAATCGAGTCATCGACAAGCAAGATGTTCTTGCCGGCAAATTCCACCGGCATGGCATTGAGCTTCTGACGAACGCTCTTTTTGCGCATTTCCTGACCAGGCATGATGAAGGTGCGGCCAACATAGCGATTCTTGATGAATCCTTCGCGGTATGTAAGCTTTAGCTTTTCGGCGAGCTGCTGCGCGCAAGGACGACTCGAATCGGGAATCGGCATCACCACGTCAATATCGCGCAGATTCAGGTGTTCTGCTACCTCGTTGGCAAGGTATTCGCCCAACCGCAGACGAGCACCATAAACACTGATGCCGTCGATATAGCTGTCGGGACGTGCAAAGTAAACATACTCAAAGGCGCAGGGATTGAGCTGCGGGTTTTCTGCGCACTGGCAGCTGAAGAATTCACGATCCTTGGAAATAAAAATTGCTTCGCCCGGAGCAAGGTCACGAACAAAGTCGTACTCGAGACCAACCATAGTGACCGATTCTGAGCTCACCAGATAGTCAGTCGTGCCATCAGCCTGCTTTTGAGTACCAAAGCAAAGCGGACGGATGCCATTGGGGTCACGGAAAGCCAACAGTCCCTTACCGGCAATCAGAGCCACGACCGCATAAGCACCCTTAACACGCTTGTGTACGCCCTTGACGGCTTCGAAAGCCACTTCGGCAGTGAAATATCCCGACGGAGGAACAATCTTCATAAGTTCGTCGGCAAGCACATTAAGAAGCACTTCCGAATCACTCGAAGTGTTAATGTGACGACGATCCTGATTGTAGAGTTCGGCGGCAACTTCCTGCGCGTTGGTGAGGTTCCCGTTATGCGCAAACAAAATGCCGTAGGGAGCATTCACATAAAACGGCTGACTTTCTTCATTGGAGCTAGCACACCCCTGCGTGGGATAGCGCACGTGGCCGATGCCCGAACACCCCGTCAAGTCACGCATATTGCGCGTCCGGAACACATCACGCACAAGCCCCATGGCTTTGTGCACGTGAAAAGTCAGCCCGTCAAGAGTTCCGATACCGGCAGCGTCCTGGCCGCGGTGCTGCAACAGTAGCAGTGCATCGTAAATACGCTGATTGACCGGTTTCTGGCTGATCATGCCGACAATGCCGCACATTTCCCTTTATTCCTCAAGGCAACATTAAAAAAGAGCGCGAATTGTACCCGACAGGTCTCTGATTCGCTTCAAAATTTCAAAAATTTAACGCCGGCCCTACAAACAGTTGGCCGGCGTTATCTTCAAAAACTTTTCTTTGCACGCATCTCCGCTATCGTAGCCGGCAAATACGGCAACGAAAAGTCGATCACTCGCTCTGCGGGGACAATTAGGACTGAGTTGCGCCAGTAACCCGTCTTCACAGCACTTGTCAAACCCATAACGAAAACGACGGCACAGACAATCACAATGCCTCGCATCAAACCAAACACCGCCCCGATCGCACGATCTTCGAAACTGATTGACGCTGCCGCAAGAAGCTTGGAAAAAATTTTGCCGGCGATACCAATCGTAAAGAGAGTCACCACAACTACTCCCACCGCTGCAAAAGCAGTACGAATCAGAATCGACACGGACGGCAGCGGAATCAGTTCAGCCAGCTCCGGAGCAAAACGCAACGACAGAAATATGCCGAGCACCCAACCAACGATAGCGAGAATCTCCCGCACAACACCACGGGATACGCCCAAAATCGTCGAGAAAAACAAAACGGCCAAAATGACCCAATCGACCTCATTCATTCTCGTGCTCTAGCCTATTTGTTTTCCGTATGAATGCCACCGTTGCTGATTGCATTGAGAGCCAAAATGTCAAGAGCGCGTTTCGCATCGTCCTGCGAAGCAAAGCGTCCGACACGTACACGCCACAAGTCGCTGCCGCGACGACGAACAATTTCCGTATAAGAAGGCAAGCCTAATTTTCGCAGATCCGCAGCCACCTTTTCTGCCGACTGTTTCTGACTTGTAGCCACAACCTGAATAAAGTACCGTCCGTTTGAAACCGCTTGCAACGATCCTTGAGTTGTCTTAGTGGCTACAACCTCCTTTTTCTGTTCTTCTTTATTTTTTTGCGATTTTTCTACTGATTTGGCCTGCCCTTCAGATTTGGCAACCGCCTTGGCCTCCACCGACTTCTGTTCCGGCGTTGTTATCTGCTTGGCACCCGCCGTAACCGGATTATCGCTTTTCAAACTTTGGGCTGCCGCAGGCTCTGCCGTTGCAAGGTCCGTCGGGATTGCCGGCACCTGTTTTTCCTTCCGGTTGATCGGTACGACCTTTGCTGCAGTGTTGTCCTGCAAGGAAGGAATTTCCAACTTGGCCCCGCGCTGCGAGTACATATCGTTCGGCTCAAACAAAGCCGGCGCAACGACCGCAACAGCCGCCACAATCGCAAGCAACCCGATCAGTCGACGTTTGTTCTTGAGTCGGGCAATTTGTTTGCGGTGCTCCTCGTCTTCGGCTCCGAGATCCATATCTTCCATAGGCGAACTGGTGTGTACAGCACCTTTACGAGGAGGATTGGGGCCAAAAAGTTTTTGAAACTTGTCGATCATGCGAACCGAAACGCTCGAAACGTCGTTCAATAAAAAACACCAACTGGACGATGTATCAAAAAAAGGACCCGCAGACCGGTTACTCCGGTACGGGCCCTCTTTTGTTGCTGCCGCTACAGATTACTTAACCTGACCTGCGGCAAGCTGTTCTTCGCGAAGATCATGCTTGAGGGATTCAATAATCCCTGTGACCGTCACAAAAGAGCCGAACCCGATAATTTTAACAGTCTCGGGCCCCTCAGTGAGACTTTCTTTCAAAGCTTTGCGAATGGCATCGTCTACAGAGCTACAGGTAACCACCTTGCCCATATCGACACCGCCTTCCTGCATTGCATCCATCAGCTCAAGAGCTTCGGCACCACGTGGCTTTGGCAATCCCGTTACAAACCAACGGTCAATATGTCGGTTCATGATCTTGGCAACCGAAGCCATGTCCTTGTCGGCAAACATACCGAAAACGGCCCACACCTTGTCCTGTGGCGATGTGGTGCGCGCTAGATTCTCCGCGAGCACTTCCGCAGCCTGAGGATTGTGTCCGACGTCAATCGTGACACTGGCACCGTATTGATCACACTCCTTGACCTTCTCGAAACGGGCGGCAATGACGACGTTTTCCAAACCCTCGACTACGGCCGAGCGCGTCACCGGCAGAAAATCCTGCATCACGGCCAGAGCAGCCAAAGCACCCGCTGCATTCTGCAACTGAGCGACGCCCGAAATCGCCGGTTTAGGTAGATTGCGCCATTCGGTCGTGTGAATCGTTGCCATGGACCTCAGGTCCATTTCAAAATCCCACATACCGTGGTGGCGATAAGTCAAAAAGTCCTTACCCCACACATAAATCGGCGCGAGCAGTTCATGCGCATATTCAATCACCGACTCTGGCGGTTGCGGATCAGTACAAATCGCCGGTTTGCCATGGCGGAAAATATGCGCCTTTTCCCAGCCGATTTTTTCGCGTGTATCACCAAGATACGCCGAGTGATCAATACCGATGCTGCACAAGATGGCACAATCCGTATCAATCGCGTTCATCGCATCGAGACGACCGCCCAACCCAATTTCCAGAATCACAGCGTCAAGATGTGCCTTTTGGAAGATGCGCAGAATCGCCAGTCCCGTAAATTCAAAATACGTCAGCGGTTTATCGCCGCGGGCCTTCTCGACTTCCTTAAACGCTTCGATGAGCGTGTCATCGTCGACTTCGTCTCCTGCAATCACGCAACGTTCGTTAAAACGCAGCAAATGCGGAGACGTATGCATACCCACGCGATATCCCGAGTAACGCAGGACAGATTCCAACAAAGCACAGGTGCTACCTTTTCCGTTGGTGCCTGCCACGGTAAACACCGGGCAAGTAAACTCGATTCCCATGCGAGCAATCATGTCTTTCATGCGCTCGAGACCGAGATCCATGGGTTTTTCATGGATTTTGCCGATGTAGTCAAGCCAGTCATTGAGACCGGCTTGCTGCCCGGGAGCAGTAAGAGTTGTTGTATTGGCCATTGAGTTGTACTCCATGCCTTTTTTCTTGACGGCGCTAATCACACCCGCCGCCCGTGGGTGTCTGCTTCGAATTCGTTTCTAGCGTCTGGCGCACACGTCCAAACGTTCTATCTCATTATGCCGCGGCTTGACGGCAGCGATGCGCTGCAGATATCGATCGTTGTCCGCGCGACCGTCTTCATACGCCAATATATGCCAATCGGACGGAATCAGACGCAGCAACTCTCTGTCTTCCAGGAAATGCTGAGGATTCTTCGGCCCGAAATTAAGCATTGTCTGATGGCGCGTGAATGTCTCGTACAAGAAAAAACCGCCGGGTTTGACACAGGAGCATAACGCTTCAAATCGCTCACGCCAGAGGTAGTTGATGCCGATGACTGCGTCAAACGAATCGGGGGCGAAAAACCAATCCTCTTTTTCCAAATCCCGTTGGATATATCGCACCCCTGCCAACGGTTCAGGTACAGGATTGATGTCAACCGCCGTCACATCACAACCGAGTCCGGCCAAAAAACGCGTGTTACGACCGTTACCACTAGCTATCTCAAGAACGCGGGTACCACTCTTAAGATATGGCGAAAAACGAATGAGCCATGCGCTTGGCAAGTCAGCTTTGGTGCTCACGTCGGCAGCCATCGTTAAAGTCCTTTCGCAAAACGTCAGAAAATAGCGTTGACAAGCCAGCTGCCGAACATAAGAAACGGCCGCACAAAATAACTCACAAGCCCGGTCACAATCAAAATCAACAGGATACCCATACCCCAAGGTTCTGTCCTCTGATATGCAACTGCTGTTTTAAGAGGCAGCAATCCCGAGACAATGCGGCCGCCATCCAGCGGAAGAATCGGTAACAAGTTAAACGCCATGAGCATCAAGTTCACAGAGATGCCGGCGTAGCAGAAATCGAACAAAAGCTGTGCGGCGGCTTGCGATGGCATCATGCCGATAAAAAGCTTCAGAGCAAGCGCCCAAAGTAAAGCTTGAACCAGATTGCAGCCAGGACCGGCGAGGGCAACCCAAATCATGTCCGTCTTGGGATTGCGCAGCAAGCGGAAATTAACGGGAACGGGTTTAGCCCATCCGAACAGCAAACTTGATCCACCGCTAATCAGGCTGCCGAGCAATAAAACACCGGGCACCAAAAGCGTCCCGACCGGATCAATGTGCCGAATCGGATTCATCGTGACGCGGCCAAGTACCCAGGCCGTTCGGTCGCCGCACAGCTTGGCGACATAGCCGTGAGCCGCTTCATGCAGGGTAATAGCCAAAATTGCCGGGATGGCCCAGAGAGCGATGGTGGAAAAAGTATCTAACATAATGTCCCTGATGCTACCACGCGAAATAAGAAATTCGATACTAACTTGCGCTGTGCCGTGAATAAATGTCAATGACAGAGCATTGTCATTGGAACCTAAATCTTGTTACTCCTAACAAGTTGATTTATATGGATTTTTCTTCCTACGTTGAGACTTTTCCAGCAGTGTTTCTCTCTCTAAATCAAAAATAGTTGTTTACAACAAACAAAGATCCCTGCCATCTCTGACAGGGACCTCTGATTTTCTAGTTGTTTGTCAGAAACACTCGCTAGAGGCAAAGTGCTTCATCAACTCACAATTAGACGAGTGCGCAGGCAGCAAAGCCAAGTGCCACGGAGAACACGATGGCGAGCACGCCAGGCAGGAAGAAGGCGTGGTTGAACACCCACTTGCCGATACGGGTCGTACCCGTGTCGTCCATCTGCACAGCACCCAGAAGCGTCGGGTAGGTCGGCAGAACGAACAGCGCGGACACGGCGGCGAAGGAAGCAACCAGCATGTAGGAGTCGCCCGGGTTGCTGGCGGAAATACCGAGAGCAGCAACGACAGCAGGCGTAATAGCCTTAGCAGTAGCAGCCTGAGAGTACAGGAGCATAGCTGCAAAGAAGTACACCACAGCGAGCAGAGCCGGATACTGGGCAACGGTCGCAGCAGAGAATTCCTTGATTTCTGCAGAGTGACCGGACACGAACGTGTCGCCAAGCCAAGCAACGCCGAGCACGCAAACGATAGCCACCATACCGGACTTGAACACGGACGTGGAAGCAACGTTACCAACGTCAATCTTGCAAGCCACAGTGATACCGCAACCAACCAGAAGCATCAAGCTCATGATAGCAGCGTCACGGCCGACAACCACGTTCTTGATGATGCCAACAGCCGGCGAAATAGCGGAAGCATAGAGAACCACGCAGAGAACGCCGATCAGGAAGATACCGACGGAGAGCTTGGCACCGGGCTTGAGGTTGTAGGTGCGAACACCTTCAGGAGCCTTCACGAGACCCTTAGCCAGACGATCCTTGTAGACAGGGTCGCTGTCGAGGTCGAGGTTCTGAATCATGGTCATCACAAAAGCGGTGAGCATGCAGCCGATGAAGGTCGTCACAATCCAGATACCCAGCAAGGCGGGATAAGACCAGCCGAACGGTTCCAGAACACCGGTCATGTAAATCACAGCAGCCGACACCGGAGAAGCCGTAATGGCGATCTGGGAAGAAACCACAGCGATAGACAGCGGGCAAACAGGACGAATCTTTTGTTCCTTAGCGACTTCAACGATAACCGGGATCATCGAGAAGGCGGTGTGGCCTGTACCGGCGAAAAACGTCAGCACATAGGTCACAATAGGAGCCAGATAGTTGATGTACTTGGGATTGGATCGAAGGATACGTTCAGCAATCTGGACGAGGTAATCAAGACCACCGGCGAGCTGCATTGCGGAAATAGCAGCGATCACGGAGGTGATGATCAAGATCACGTCCCAGGGAATGTTACCCGGCTTCATGCCGAGGCACAAACCCAAAACCAGCACACCGGCGCCGCCGGCGTAGCCGATACCGATGCCGCCAAGGCGAACACCGATGAAAATCGCACCGAGAAGTACGATTATCTGAAGAATAAGCATTATATCCATGACATCTCCAAAGGGTTGTTAACAACCTTGTTTTATTTATGCTACAGAGCAGCTCGCAACGAAAGTCACGGCCGCTCTGCAGTTTCAGATCTCTTGAGGCGGATTCCGGAGACCGCCCCAAGGATTCCCGTAGTTCCGATCAGATTACTGAACGAACTTCGGTGCAATCAGGTTCTGCAGATTGAACGTGGCATCCCACTCTTCCTGAGTAAGAAGCTTGCGTTCTTCCACAACAACCTGGTGCAGAGCCTTGCCCGTGTGATAGCACTCGTGTGCCATTTCAGAGCAAACCTTGTAGCCGAGATGCGGCTTCAAGAGGGTGACGATACCGCAAGAGTTCATAACCATCTGAGCGGTACGTTCGGCATTGGCGGTAATACCATCAATGCACTTCGTGCGCAGGGCGTTGCAAGCGTTGGTGAGCACGCGCATCTGCATGAACAGAGCAAACGTGATCACAGGTTCCATAACGTTGAGTTCGAGCTGGCCGGCGGAAGCGGCAAGCATCACCGTGGTGTCGAGGCCGATAGCCAGGAAGCTAGCCTGGTTCGTCACTTCGGGGATAACAGGGTTAACCTTGCCCGGCATGATGGAGGAACCCGGCTGCAACTGCGGCAGGTTCAGTTCGGCGAGGCCGCAACGCGGACCGGAGGCGAGCAGACGGATGTCGTTGCAAACCTTGGTGAGCTTGACAGCGAGGCTCTTCATGGCGCTGGACAGAGCCACATAAGAACCGCAGTCGCTCGTGCAAGCAATCAGGTCTTCGCTGTTCTTGAAGTCGATACCAGTCAGCTCAGCGAGCTTGGCGGAAGCCTTTGCCGGGTAATCCGGATGCGCGGTCACGCAGGTACCGATAGCGGTAGCACCGAGGTTGATCGTCTTCAGGTGTTCCTGAGCTTCGCGAATGACCTTGAGTTCGTCCTGAATGGTGAAGCCCCAGCCATGGAATTCCTGGCCGAGAGTCATCGGAACAGCGTCCTGAAGGTGGGTACGGCCCATCTTGAGCACGCCCTTGAATTCTTCCGACTTCTTGAAGAATGCATTGACCAGATCTTCAACAGCCTTGAGCAACACGTTGCTACGCAGCAGGAACATCAGGTGAAGAGCCGTCGGATAGGTGTCGTTCGTGGACTGACCGAAATTCGCGTGATCGTTCGGGGAAACGCGCTTGGAGTCGCCCTTCACCGTACCGAGCTTTTCGCAAGCCAGGTTGCAGATCACTTCGTTGACGTTCATGTTCGTCGAAGTGCCAGCACCACCCTGCAGCCAATCGGTCACAAACTGATCCTGATACTTACCAGCGATCAATTCGTCGCAGGCCCACACGAGAGCGTCAGCAACATCAGCCGGGATCGTGCCGAGTTCCTTGTTGGTCAGAGCGGCAGCCTTCTTCACATACGCATAGGCGATCAGGAAGAACGGCTCCATGTTGTTCGACATTTCCGTGATGTGGAAGTTTTCCTTGCCACGCAGCGTCTGAACGCCATAGTAGCAATCGTCAGGAATTTCGAGCTGACCAAGGAAGTCACTTTCAAAGCGAGACATTTAAATTTGCTCCTCAATTTATCGAGTTGTTCACGACCGGTCTGTCGTGAGTTCGACCGGGCGTGAAATTTTTCAACCTTCTCTGTTCCATGCCCCTTGGGCAAGTGGTCTGAACAGCGAAGCGTTCGAAACAGATCCGTGGAACCCTCCATAAGGCAGGCACCAATTTTCTGTGAGGTAGATAATACTCCTTAGTTTCGAAATGGGAACATGCTTTTGTCGATTTTCGAAGCCTCTATCATGCAAGCTCTCACCTACAACATTTCACTTAGATAGCGTATAACTTTGAAAAATGCTTGATTTTGGGGCATTTTTTGCTATCTACCAGCAGAATCCTCTTGTTTTTTTGCGAATGTGTAAAGGTGTTTTTGACTGTCTGATTTGCGTCAAAAAAGACGCACTTCGTCTTTTTTATTACTCCAATAGGGGTAACCAGTCCTCTCCTCCACCCTGCTTTTTTCTACAACTTTTGTCTCACTGCATACAACCTATTGCGTTTTTCCCGTCTTAGTACCACATTTTGAACCAACATTCAGTTTCGTTGTTTGGATTTGACTTTCCTCCTGAGTCAATAACTAATATCCTGTTTTGAAAGCAAATTTTTTTGTCGATTTTCAAAAAAATTCGTTAGATAGCAACCAGCAGCCCGCTGTTTACCTCTTTTGTGGTAAGTCGCTGCTGGTATTTTTTCGTTCGATATATCAACGCTATCCTCCTAACTAAGTGTAGGTGTCGGCAACTTGATCAATGGCTCGCATTAAGACTGCAACGGAGCAACAACCGGCTTTTTGATCACCATACAATACTGCCGGTTCCGTTTTCTCTCTCTGGTGCAGGCACTCCAAACGATGGCTTTTGTCAAGAGATCTCGGTATTAAACGGAGAAAAAAAATTCCGCTCCTCGAACATACTCGAGCAGCGGAATTTGTTTCTCCGATCTCAAACCAAAGGAAATTGACCGGAGTATGGATCAAGAAGTCGATTAAGCGGCCTTAATCGGAATCTTTTTGCCGGTCTTCGGCGTCGGAAGAACCTTGTCGTAGTTCTTGATACCCTGTTCGGCCATCTTACGACGGATGAACGCGATCTGGGTCTTCAAGGGCAGATCCTTCGGGCAGAAGTCGTGGCATGCGAGCAACGACATGCAACCGAACACGCCGGAATCGTCACCGATGACATCATAGAAGTCACCGTCATTACGGGTGTCACGCGGATCGAGGCGGAAGCGAGCGATCTTGTTGATGGCAACACCGCCGGCGAAGTCCGGGCGCAGGCGTACCGTACCGCAACCGGCGATACAGCAACCGCATTCCACGCAACGGTCGAGCAGATAGATGTCTTCAGCAAGCTGCGGATCCATCGGCTCTTCCTTCTTGCGAAGGTCGATTTCTTCAGACTTCATGTGAACCCACGTTTCCATGCGTTCAGACATGTTGCGCATCCACTTGCCCGTGTTGACGGACAAGTCACCGATCAATTCGAACGCCGGCAACGGAGCGAGCGTGAATTCGGTCGGAAGGTCGCGGGTCAGCGTACGGCAGGCCAAACCGGGCTTGCCGTTAATCAGCATCGCGCAGCTGCCGCAAATACCGGCACGGCACACGAAGTCGAACTGAAGAGTCGGATCCTGGTGATCGCGAAGTTCATTCAGAAGAATGAACAGCGTCATCGAATCAGCTTCTTCGCATTCAAACGTCTGCATGTGCGGCACGCTTGCGGGATCAGCCGGGTTGTAGCGCAGGATGCTGATCTTGAGCATGCGGTGCTGCTTCTTCACTTGAGTACTCATTTAAGTCAGCTCCTAGTAATTAAGCGAGGGGTTCATCGATGCGTTCGTTCTTACCCTGCAGGCGCTTCGGCAGCAGGTCATGGAACGGCATGATCGCATCCTGAATAGCATAGCGGTCTGCACCTTCGGCTTCCATCTTGGCGCGGATGGCGTCGACTTCGGCTTGACGCTTCGGGGTTTCGGGGTTATCGATGTAGTTCTTAGCACCGTAACCACGCCAGCCCGGCGGCAGTTCCATCTTGCTGATGTCGAGTTTTTCGTAGGAGAGCGTCGGCAGCGTGTCGTTTTCGTTCTTCCACGTTGCGATCGTACGGCACAACCATTCGGCGTCGTTACGAACCGGGAAGTCTTCACGGAAGTGAGCACCACGGCTTTCCTTACGGGCAGCTGCACCGCAAGCAATGGCCAGAGCGACCTTGAGCATCTTGCGGGTGCGGTACGCGTAGACGAGTTCGGGGTTGTTGCCGGCCTTGTCCTTAACGGAGACCTTGTAGGTCTTCTTAAGGAGGCCTTCGAGTTCGGCAACGGCACTTTCCATGTCTTCGCCGCGACGGAAGATGCCGATCTTGCTCGTCATCAGGTCCTGCATTCGGGTACGGATGGCAACCATGTCTTCCGTGCCGGCATTCTTGATGAAGCCGTCGAGTTCGTTCTGAACCTTGGCGATCGAGTCGTAGATCACAGAGGTCGGGATGTCGATGCCGTTTTCAGGCTTGTCGCAGAAGTCGGCGATGAATTCACCGACGATCATGCCTGCAACCACGGTTTCGGCAACAGAGTTGCCGCCGAGGCGGTTGAAGCCGTGCATATCCCAGCAGGAAGCTTCACCGGCTGCGAAGAGGCCCTTCAACTGACGGGATTCGCCCGTGTAGTTGGTACGAACGCCGCCCATGGTGTAGTGCTGAGCCGGACGGACAGGGATCCATTCCTTCGTCGGGTCAACGCCGAGGAAGTAGTGGCAGATTTCATACACTTCACGCAGGTTGTGCTTGATGTGATGTTCGCCGAGCAGCGTGATGTCGAGCCAGATGTGCTCGCCGAAGCGACCCTTGACGCCTTTGCCTTGAGCAATACGTTCTTCCATACGGCGGGAAACTACGTCGCGGGAAGCCAGTTCCTTCTTTTCGGGTTCAACGTCGGGCATGAAGCGATGGCCATCGACGTCGCGCAGCAGACCGCCGTCACCGCGGCAGCCTTCCGTCACCAGAATACCAGCCGGGAAGATGCCGGTCGGGTGGAACTGAACGGCTTCCATGTTACCGAGGCCGGCAACGCCGCTTTCCAAGGCCAGAGCGTGACCGGTGCCTTCGCAAATCTGAGCGTTGGTCGTCACGCGGAAGAGCTTGCCGGCACCGCCCGTAGCGATAGCCGTAGCCTTGGCAACGTAAGCGTAGAGTTCGCCCGTGATCAGATCACGAACCACAGCGCCGTAGCAACGCTTGCCGTCATGAATCAGAGAAAGAGCTTCAACACGTTCAATGACCGGCACCTTTTCGGCGATCACGCGGTCGGAAACAGCGTTGAGCATGGCGTGGCCAGTGCCGTCAGACACGAAGCAGGTACGCCACTTCTTGGTACCACCGAAGTCACGCTGACCGATCAGACCAGCAGCTTCCTTACGTTCGGTAATGGTGACCTTTTCACCATTGATAATCACCTGGCGATCGCCCGGGGTGATACGGCTCCAGGGCACACCCCATGCAGCCAGTTCACGCACAGCCTTCGGCGAGGTGTTCACGAACATGCGAACCACGTCCTGGTCAGCACCCCAGTCCGAGCCACGAACGGTATCGGCGAAGTGGATGTCTTCGTTGTCGCCAACACCCTTAATGACGTTAGCCAGGGATGCCTGCATGCCGCCCTGCGCCGCCTTGGAGTGCGAACGCTTCGGTGGCACCAGCGACAAAACGATGGAATCATGACCGCGGCGCTTGGCAGCTACTGCCATACGCAGACCGGCCAGACCGCCACCGATCACCAGTACGTCGGTGTAAACAATCTTCATTTCAAGGTCTCCTTGATCCGTTAAGAGGATCCGCTTGAACAAGAGCGCAACAAATTTCGTCGAGCTCTCAACAGCAGGGTCAATTAACTTACATCTTCCTCAGATTCTGCCAATGCGGCGTTTTTCCGCTCCGGCAGGCGCCCGATATGGTAAACCCGCAGGAATTCACATCGCCAGCGCAAAAAAGAATCTCACTGATAAAACCCAAAGCAAGCCGGACGCTTTTACACATCCGACTCGCTTTCAGTCGAAGTCTTAAGGCAGTCGTGCCGAAGCACGTCGCCTCGTCATGCTTCGGCACCGTGAGATTCAAGCTTTGCAATAAAACAAAGCAATGCCGCCGCATCAAACCGTTTCGGGTCAGTCTAAGTCGGGTTATATCCCAGACAAATTTTACAGAGATACAAAGAGTAACAGCCTCACGCACACGCGCGAGCACCCAAGACAGACTTCTATCGGTGCGCAGTCTAGTTTTTCTACCTCCTCCGAACTATCGGGAAAAACCCTAGGACAGTTGTCCTATACAACCTGTTTTTCGCTTTAAGAACAGTAGCTTACCGAAATCTTTGCAATTCTCAAAACATTTGCATTTAATCAAATGTCTACAAATTTTTGTCACAAAACCCTCATAAACTACCCATTAGTAGGTATTTAATGCCAAAATGAGACAAATTTCCAATTGCATTTTTGGCATTCAAAGTTACTTCTCTTACTCACGATTTGCCGATTGAAAGAATCTATGAGTCTAGGTTTTTTGGTAGGATGAGCCGAGCGGCTATTCCAATTGCCGCCTCTGTATTTTGGAGAAAAAATCATGAATACCGTAATCTCGACAACCAAAGCACCTGCCGCTGTCGGCCCCTACAGTCAAGCAATCAAAGCCGGCAATACCGTTTACTGCTCCGGTCAAATCGGTCTGGACCCCGCCACCGGGACGATGGTCGACGGTGTGATTGCACAGGCCAACCGTGCGTTTGACAATCTCGAAGCTGTTTTGACCCAAGCCGGTGCAAAAATGACCGACGTCGTCAAGTTCACGATCTTTCTAGCCGACATCAATGACTTCGCCCAAGTCAACGAAGTCATGGCATCCCATGTTCCTACTCCCTACCCCGCCCGCAGTTGCATGCAGGTCGCCGCGCTTCCCAAGGGCGCACTCGTGGAAGTCGAGGCGATCGCCGTCATTTGATTGATTCCGAGCTGTATCAATACTCGGTAATTAACCTTTGAAGGCAATTAAACTCGAACCTTTTCGTTGTCAACCATGCCGCAGACGTCAAAAAACTCAACAAATTCAACTGCTAATTCGAAACCTGAGAAAGGAAAAGCAGAATCAATCTCTACTGCGGAGCGTGTCGCTCGCTTGGGCTTGGTCAACGATTGGGATTTTGTCCTTCATCTTCCGCTTCGCTATGAGGACGAGACTCGAATTACCCGAGTCTGCGACCTCAAAGCGGGCGACTGGGCTCAAATACAAGCCACTGTCACTTCGAGTCGTACTCAAGGCGGTCGTTTCATGCAGCTCATCGCCACTGTTTCGGACGGAACCGGAACCATCGAAATCCGCTTTCTTCATTTTTACCCAAAAATGCGTGAGCGCTTTAAGAGCGGTACTGAACTGAGACTTGCCGGACAGGTGCAACAGCAACCCGCTCAATTCGGCGGCGCATTGCAGATGCTGCACCCTAAAATCAAAGATCCGATCTCCGATACATCTGATCTGCCCTCAACTCTCACGCCCGTTTACCCGGCCGGAGAACATATCACGCAGACATGGTTGAGAAAACGCATCGACCGAGCCATGCTCGATGTCGATCTCACCGATATTGTTCCGTCAAGTTTCACCCAAGCTTTATCGTTGCCTTCGCTGCGAAATGCTCTTAAGGGTCTGCACCATCCGAATCCGGGTGCCGACTACGAAGCCTACAGCGAACGACGAACTCCCGAATGGCGGCGCCTGAAATTCGACGAATTACTTGCTCAACAAATCACTCTACGCTACGCAAGGGAAGTCAAAAACAAACTTCTGGCTCCTCGTCTTCTCGGCTCGAACGGAACCTTGCGTAAAGAATTCATCGCGCGTCTTCCCTTTGCTTTGACGGGTGCACAAAATCGAGTTCTCGCCGAAATTTATGCCGACTTGGTCCGCAATACGCCCATGAATCGCCTCGTTCAGGGCGACGTCGGCTGCGGCAAAACCATCGTAGCGGCACTCTCTGCGCTTCAAGCTGTAGACAGCGGCTATCAGGCGGCTCTCATGGCTCCCACCGAAATTCTTGCCGAACAGCACTTCCTGAAACTCAAGCCGTTGCTTGAACCACTCGGCGTACAGGTGATCCTACTCATCGGATCACTGAGAGCCAAAGAAAAAGCACTTCGCCAGGAAATGGTCGCCTCAGGTCAAGCCCAAGTCGTCATCGGTACGCATGCACTCATTCAGGAAACCGTAAAGTTTCACAAACTTGGGCTCTCGATCGTCGACGAACAACATCGTTTTGGCGTTGAGCAACGCTTAAAGCTCAGAAATGCTGTTCAAGAAGGCACACTTCCGCATTTGCTCATGCTCTCGGCAACGCCCATTCCGCGAACGCTAGCGATGAGCTATCTCGCCGACATTGATGTTTCCGTAATTGATGAATTACCTCCGGGGCGCACCCCGATTGTCACTACGCTCATCAGTATGGATCGCACTGCCGAAGTCACGTCTGCTGTTCAACGGGCCGTATCAGCCGGCTCACAGATTTACTGGGTGTGCCCGCTGATCGAAGACAGTGAAAAGTCCGACCTCACCGCTGCAACCCTACGTCATGATGCTCTTCAAAAAGAGCTTCCAAACTGCCACATCGCTCTGCTACACGGTGCCATGACACCTGAAGAGAAACAAAGTGTGATGAATGCGTTCTGTGCCGGTGAAACCGATATTCTGGTCGCTACGACCGTCATTGAAGTCGGTGTAGATGTCCCCAACGCCTCGGTAATGATCATTGAGCACGCCGAACGTTTCGGCTTGTCGCAGCTTCATCAGCTCAGAGGTCGCGTAGGTCGCGGCAATAAAAAGAGTTTCTGTCTGCTTCTTTACTCACCCAACCTGTCCGAAGTTGGCAAAGAGCGCCTGTCGGTCATTAGATCAAGTACCGACGGTTTTGAAATCGCCCGCGAGGATCTTCGCTTGCGCGGTCCCGGCGAATTCATGGGAGCCAAACAGTCAGGAGCGCCCTTGTTGCGATTTGCCGATCTGAACCATGACACCGAGCTGCTTGAAGCTGCACGACAAGCCTCCCAATCCTGGCTCAGCACCGACCCGAAATCAGCGTTGCTTCATGCTCGACGTTGGTTTGCCGAGTCGGGAAACTTTTTACAGGCCTGATCTAAAAAAAACGCATACGGACTGAAAAGGAAATTTTCGATGACACTCACTGAACTTCGCTACATTCTGGCCGTGGCACGCGAACGACATTTCGGACGCGCCGCCGAATACTGCCACGTCTCTCAGCCTTCTTTATCGGTTGCCGTCAAAAAACTCGAAGACGAGCTGCAAGTAAAAATCTTCGAGCGCCGCAGCAACGATGTGACGCTCACGCCCACGGGAGCAGCAATTGTCGAGGAGGCCGAACAAATCCTCGCCCGATGCGACAAGCTGCGTGAATGCGCCGCTCAAGGTCGCGATCCCTTGACCGGCTCATTGAGATTGGGCGTCATCTACACCATAGCCCCGTACCTCGTCCCTCAGTTGGTGAGCAGCATTCATTCAATCGTGCCAATGATGCCGTTGATTCTGTCAGAAAATTACACGTCTGTTCTACTCGATCAACTCAAAAACGGTCAGATTGACTGCGCCATCATGGCTTTGCCCATTTCTCAATCCGGCCTCATGATGCAGCCCCTCTACGATGAGGACTTCGTCGCTGCAGTCCCCTCCGATCACCCCATCAGCCGCAACGAGCACCTCGTGCGCGAACAACTCAAAGAAGAACCGATGCTGTTGCTCGGCAGCGGCCATTGCTTCCGCGATCAAATTCTCGACTTCTGCTCGGATATTGCTCGCACGGACGGTTTTTCCAAACGTGCCGTTGAAGGAACCAGCCTGCAAACCATTGTCTACATGGTAAGTCAAGGCCTAGGACTTACAGTACTTCCAGCCAGTGCTGTCCCCTATTACAACTCCAACCCGATGATCAAGATTCTGGAATTTGAAAAGCCCAATGTCCCGCGTCGCCGCGTCGTCCTGGTCTGGCGCAAGTCCTTTCCTCGAGTGGCCGCCATTGAAGCCGTCACAAAAGCCGTCAGCGCACTGAAACTCAACGGAACACGCATTCTGACTTCTTTGCCGGCTGTTCCGGCCTAAGCCATCCGCAACCGTTTTGTGACGTGTACCGACTCGCGTATCATTGCGTCCGACACAATTCCTTTAAAGAAGCCGCCTTTTATCGGGCGTCTTTGTTCCTATTTCGATGACGAAAAACAACAAAAATCAGAAAAACGGACCGGCGGCAAACGAAGTCAATCGCGTACCTGCTCTCTTCAGCCCCTTGATGAGTGTGCTTTTTACGTTGCTTTTCACGCCGATGTTCGGTGCTTTCCTTCAGGGCCTTAATTGGCGTGAGCTCGGCAACGACGAACTGGCCGCCCGGAACATGGGATGGGTAAAGTGGACCTTCATTACGTTTGCCGTTTATACGTTTTCCGAGCCTTTCATTCGCGATACGTTCTTTGGACGCTATTTGATGATTGCGCTTTTTATCGGCTTTTGGGTGAGTTGGACTTTTTCGCTCGGCATCAAGCAAATCAAATACGTCAAGAATTTTGTTCCCGTTTACACGAAAAAGTTCATGGGCCGTGCGATCATGATCGGAGCTTTCGGTTGGGTTGCCTATACGGCGGTCGCACTTACGCTCGTTTTGATGCTGCACGTCACCGGGATCGATCCTTTACCTGCCGATGCTCCGATTCTTCAGCAAAACGCCCCGACTCAGGAACTCTCTTCCACCAAATAAGACAACACGATCGTCATGAAGCGCAACACGGATCTTCGGTTTGAACTGCCGCAGAACAAAGTGACGTCTCCTGTGGGCGTTCTTGCGCTTTTGCAGGGTCAGGTACAGACTACGGCAAGTTCTGTGCCAGACCAAAACACCGTGGAAATGTGGCAACGTGAGGCGGCCCAAGGTTCTCCAAACGCTCAGTATGAACTTGCCAAAATGCTCACCAGCGGTGAACCTGTTTCCGCCGACAACCGTGCCGCCGTCAAGTGGCTGAAAAAAGCCGCAGAAAAACAACACGCCGAAAGTCAGCATATGCTAGGGGTACTCATTGCCCGTGGGCAAGGCGTGCGCGCCGACCCGGCAAAAGCAGCTGCCCTTTTTCGTGCAGCTGCCATCATGGGTAATGCCAACGCTCAATATGATCTGGCAAGGGCACTTAACTGGGGCTTTGGTTGTGAAGAGAACCCTCGTGAAGCGCTTACGTGGTTCCGTTTAGCCGGTGCACAGGGAAATATTGCCGCTCAGTTTGCCGTCGGCGTCGCCTACGCACAAGGACGCGGCTGTGAACCCAACCTAACACAGGCAGCTTCCTGGTTGCGTAAGGCGGCTCTGAGTCATCATGCCGAGGCTGCATTTCGACTCGGTGAACTCTACCTTCGCCCCGACAATCCGTCCGCTGACAATACCGAAGCTTTCCGATGGGTAGCCGAAAGCGCCCGAGCCGGATATGTTCCCGCGCAATACACGCTTGCTCTCTTTTACTGGGCCGGTCGAGCCGTCAAACGTAACCCCAAACAAGCCCAAGCATGGGCAATGCGTGCAGCTTCCAAAAATTCCGCTGAGGCTTTGCTTTTGCTCTCCAAGTTGACCGAGACCGGCGAAGCGGGAACAGCCGATGCCGGCGCGGCTTACGCGATCGCTTTTCGTGCAAAAGAGGTCACATCAAATGAGTCTCTAAAAGAAGAAGCGCAACTGCGTTTGCGTGAACTTTCGCTCAAACTTTCAACAGACTGTATTCATAGCGCGCAAAAGCTCTGCGAGGTCCATCCGGACACCTCGACCTTGCTTCATTTACTCTTAGATTCTCAGTCTGATGTTAACCACCTTTAGTGGTTTAAACCTACCTCTTAATGGTTAACAGCTAAACCTGAACTCCATAAAAAAAATCGCTGCAGCATTGCCGAAAGACTCGACCATGTCTGCAGCGCAGATACCACTTAAGGAGATGCCAGAGACTAAAACGGCTCCGGCCGCTCTCGCTCTGTACCGCGCATTAGAACATTTTTTCCGTCAATACACAATCGTTTTCTGACTGTCGAGTTTTACTGTTTGCAAAGAGTTGTTTACAGCAGAGGATTTCTCGATATACCACATTGGAGGTACTCAAACTGATATTCCCACGAATTTCGGGCCTTTCTCTTCATCCACGTACTTCTTTGTCCTAACTTCTCCTTTCAGGTGATTTACAAACTGATACGTTTACGGTTCGAGTTTGTCTCCCTTAACGGTTGCGACAAAGATTTGCGATGAGCAAACAAAAAGAACAGAAGACAGACCGTTCAGGCGCGTCAAATTCGCGAAAAAATCTTGAGTTAACTCAAAGAATCATTACGTGTTTTGCCGCATTTAGTCCGAAGAACTACTGCATTCCTTGACTGTCGGGGCTATCATTGGGGCGTTGTTTCACCGTGTTCCTTTTGGGCCGTGCTTTGAACACAGCCGATGAGGGTACAACTTCTAAAATGCGGCAGATCGGAGATTCGATTTTGTTGCCGCTCGACGCTTTTTTTTTCGGTGAAGCGGCACATTGCACAAACACATACGGAGATAGCCTATGAATCGCATGGATCTTGTCGAAAAGATTGCCGAAAAGAATGCCATTTCCAAGGCAGAAGCCAACCGCATTCTCGGTACGGTGATCGAAGAAGTTTTGGCTGCTGTTAAGAGCGGCGAGTCCCTTACGCTCGTTGGCTTCGGCACGTTCAAGCTTCAGGATCGTCCGGAACGCACCGGTCGCAACCCCGCTACGGGCGACGCCATCACCATCCCGGCTGCCAAGGTCCCGAAGTTCGTTCCGAGCTCCGCCTTTAAGGCTGCTGTGAACTGCTGCTGCAAGAAGTAATTCTTCTCGGTCGCTTCCTATGACAAACCCGCGCTCGATGCCTTCGAGAGCGGGTTTGTTTTGTTCAATGCCTCTCGAGAGGCCGCGTAAAATTTCACCAGCTTCGATTCGCCTTCGCAAAAGGCACTCATGCTTGTTTGCCTCATAAGCCATGTCCGTTCGTCAGAATCTCATCTCCGCTTGCCTGCTGATCCTTTCCGCGAGCCTTACGACGCCCGTCTATGCTCGTTCCGTCACAGACCATCTCAACCGAACCGTTGAGGTACCCGATCACATCGAACGCGTCGCCGTAGCCGACATTTTTCCGTACGCTTCTGCCGCTTGTGTATATCTGGGAAGCTGCCGCAAGATCGTTGCCATGCATCCGAGCAGCATGAATGCGGCAAGGAGCGGCCTGCTCCATGAGCTCTACCCCGAGGTTGCAGACATCAACACATCCGTCATGCAAGGTGCTGAAGTCAATCTTGAAGCTCTGATGGGATTAGGACCCGACGTAGTCTTCGTCAACGCCGGCAACAAGCGCTTGATTGAACGCCTGGAAGCAGCCGGATTACCTGCTCTGGCTGTAAGTACCGGAAAATGGGATTATGACGTTCTAAAAACTTACGAAAACTGGATTTCACTTCTGGACAAAACCTTTCCCGGAGAAGGCAACGCCGCCACCGCACTTAAATACGCTCAGCGTATCGAAAAACTTGTCTCGGAGCGCACCTCCGACCTCGCACCGGAAAAACGCCGCAAAGTCCTCTTTCTTGTGCAATACGACAGCAAGCGCATTGTCACAAGCGGCAGTCGCTTTTTCGGGCAGTACTGGTCAACAGCCGCGGGCGCACTTAACGTCGCACACGAAGTAACGCTGGAAAAAGGCAATGCTGTCATTGACTTCGAGCGCATTCTCGCCTGGAATCCAGATGCGGTCTTTCTCACCAATTTCACCAAAGCGCAACCCGCCGATATATACGAGAACAAATTCCATAACTGGGAAAGCGTTGAAGCCGTCAAGCGCCGCAATGTCTACAAAATGCCCCTCGGTTTGTACCGAAGCTATACCCCATCAGCAGATTCTCCAATGACGTTGTTGTGGCTTGCCGCAACGCTCTACCCCGAGCGTTTTACCGATATCAAACTTGAGGACGAAGTTCGAACGTTTTATCACGATTGTTACGGTATTGAACTGACGCCGGAACGCGCCCGCGCCCTCTTTCCTACAGCCCACAAATGAACTTTAATAAAAGCCGAGCCGTTTTATTGTGCGGCTGTGTGATTTTAATTGCTAGTTCTCTGATTTCATTGGGAATTGGCGCGCTTTCCCTTCCCATTGAACAAGTCGTATATGCACTTTTAACTCCGGTATGCACTAATCTTGACATTTCAGCTCAAACGCAGTCCGTTGTCTTAAATGTGCGTCTGCCCCGTATTCTTACCGCAATTGTTTGCGGTGCTGGATTGGCTGCCTCCGGCGCCGCTTTTCAAGCTCTTTTTTCCAATCCTCTAGCAACTGCCGATACGCTCGGCGTCTCCACAGGAGCAGCGTTCGGCGCCGTGCTCGGCATTCTTTTCGGATTCGACGCTTTCGTCGTACAAACGCTATCACTCATTGTCGGCTTAGCTGCGGTGTTCGGCGTTTGGCAACTCTCACTCATACACGGTAAAAGCTCGATCCTGATGCTCATTCTCTCGGGTCTCGTCGTAGCGGCCCTTTTCAGCTCCCTCATCAGTCTCGTAAAGTTCGCGGCAGACCCGCAGGATGAACTGCCTGCCGTCACGTTTTGGCTAATGGGTTCTTTGACGGGGGCTGACTGGAAGTCTTTAAAACTCGGCCTCCCGTTTGTTGTCATCGGCTCGCTTGTGATCTGGGCCCTGCGTTGGAAACTTAACGCGCTTTCTCTTTCCGAAGACGAAGCGAAAAGTCTCGGCCTGCCAGTTTCGCGTTTGCGGTTGATCATCGTGACTGCCGCCACTGCCGTAACAGCTGCAAGCGTCAGTATGTGCGGTTTGATCGGTTGGATTGGTCTGTTGATTCCGCATTTTGTACGTCTCGCCTGCGGAAGCGACAACCGAACGGTGGTGCCGGCAAGCTTCCTTTTCGGCGCAGTTTTTCTGCTGGTTTGCGACACTATCGCACGGTGCATCGCACAAATGGAAATTCCCGTTTCCGTGCTCACCAGCCTCGTCGGCGCACCGATCTTTTTGATCTTGCTTCGACGCAAAAGCACTTTTCTTTGATGGGAGGCAAATGTGTTACTTTCCGTTGAACAAGCGGCGTTTCACTACCCCAATCGCTCTCTGCTTTTTCAAAATTTGTCATTTGAGTTGAGAACACCCTGCGTCATGAGCGTGCTCGGAGCAAACGGTGCCGGCAAAACAACGCTTTTAAAATGCATTCTCGGCTTTGAAAAGTGGTCTGCCGGTCGCCTCCTGTTGGATAACGTTGACGTATCTCACCTGCCATCTCCCCGGTTTTGGCAACGCATTGCCTATGTTCCACAGGCGAAAAGTGCCCCATTTTCCTATACCGTGGAAGAAACGGTGTTGCTCGGCAGAAGCTCTCGCGTAGCTCTTTTCGGAAAACCTTCGGCACACGATCTTGAAGTCGCGCATAGGGCAATTGATTTCATCGGTATTAAGGACTTGATGCACCGCAGTTGTGCGCAGCTGTCCGGCGGTCAGTACCAAATGGTCCTGATAGCCCGTGCCCTTGCCGCCGAACCGGAACTTCTAGTAATGGACGAACCCGAGAGCAACCTTGACTTCAAAAACCAGCTCAAAGTACTCTCCTGCATCCGTCAACTGCGTGAACGCGGTGTCGGCTGCCTTATCAACACCCACTACCCGGCACATGCCCTTGAAATCAGCGATCAGGCGCTCTTGATGCTTCCTGAGCATCAGTTCCTCTTTGGCAAAACCGAAGATGTAGTCACACCCGAGACCCTCACCCGTGCCTTCGGCGTTGAAGTCACGGTTTTTAAATCACAACTGCCCGACGGCCGGATCGTCAGTAACGTCGCCGCTGTGTCAGCATAGTCTGAGGAGTCATCGCCTTCAAAAAATTAAGGCGCTAACGGAGAAGAAAGAAGTTCGGTGGAACCAGTTGAAGCCGGTTGATGCGAAGGAACGGTCAACGTGGCAGAAGGTTCGGCTACCTTGGTTTCTGCGGGAGCCGACTGACGAAGCAAACGCACGTCCGGACCAGAAGACTTGCGAGCGCGCCGACAATCTGTCGGATCGTTGCAGTTGTAGGGAACGCCGGCACGCATTTCGACATGCACCTCAATCACCTGACGGCGAAGCAGTTCGCGCTCAGCTGGTGTCATCTTGCGGGCTTTGAGATTCTTAGCCTTCTCGGGCGGCAACTGATCAATCACAAAGCGCCGCTTAAGATTCTTGCGCTCCACCGGCGTCATATTTTTACGCATAACCCGCCGTTCGTCCTGCGTCATGTGTCGCCACCGCAATAGGCGCTGCTCGTGCGTAAGAAGCGGCCAAAGCTGGGCTCGCTGTTCGGGCGTCATCTGCTCCCACATCAGCACCTTGGGCTGTTCGTCTTGGTTGGGACCAAAGACAAAGAACTGCACCGAGGCGTCTTGAGCGACAGCGGCGCCGCAACAACCACAAGCACAGGCAGAAATTAAAAATTGACGCAAGTTGAGGATCATCAGAGAACAAAATTGCCCAATCTTTGAGACTCTCGAAGCTTAACCTGTTTTTCACGAGCTGCGTACGTGAGGATTTAACCCATTTGGCAACAGCCCTTCTAAATTTGTAACAAGGGTTGTTGGATTCACCCGAGCCAATTTGTAACAGGCACAATGTGCAAAACGTATCGCGGCCGCTAATCCTGCTGTTTCGATAAGCACTGACCTATCTGCAAAATGGGCCGCCCCGGGAACAAGAACTCTTTGGAAAGGACATCACATGGCTGAACAAGAACGCACGCCGAAGGTATTGATTGTTGACGACGACCCCCGTCTGCGCGACCTCTTGCGCCGCTATCTCGGCGATAACGGCTTTAGCGTTTCGGTGGCCGACGGCGCTCCCGCGATGAATCGCATTTGGATGCGCGAACGCTTTGATGCGCTCATCCTTGATCTGATGCTGCCCGGCGAAGACGGCCTGCAAATTCTGCGTCGCCTGCGCGCCAGCAAAGACATGACGCCGGTGCTGATGCTCACAGCCCGCGGCGAGGATGTCGACCGCATCGTCGGACTGGAACTTGGTGCCGATGACTACATCGCCAAGCCTTTCAATCCACGTGAACTGCTTGCACGCATCCACGCCGTACTTCGCCGTCGACCGCGCGCCGACGAACCCGGAGCTCCTTCCCTTGAAAAAGAAGTGGTGGTGTTCGGCGATTTTGAACTCGACCTCGGCCGACGCGAACTGCGCAAAAATGGCGAACCTGTGTCGCTCACGACGGGTGAGTTTGCAGTTTTGAAAGCCTTTGCACGGCATCCGCGCGTGCCGCTTTCTCGCGACAAGCTCATGGAAATGGCCCGCGGCCGCGAGTACGAAGCGTTCGATCGCTCGCTTGACGTCCAGGTAAGCCGCCTGCGCAAACTCATCGAACCCGATCCCAGCAAGCCTCGCTATTTGCAGACGGTTTGGGGTCTGGGCTACGTCTTTATTCCGGACGATCCTCAGGACGCCAACAAGGCTTGATTTTCGTTGTCGCCTGATCCGAAGCTGTCTCAGGAACGATCTTGAGACAGCTTTTTTTGCACTTTGCCGCGGCTACAATGTGCAAACCTTTATCGTTCTTCGATCGTTGATCCCTATCCGATCTACTGTTTTTCCGGTCCCGTTACAATGGCCAACCCCCAGAACACCCGCGCTCCCAATCTTTTTTGGCGCACATTCATACTCATGATGCTGCTCATCGTCTTTTGCGTGATGGGCTGGCTTCAAAGTTTTCGTGTTTTAAACGAAACACCCTATGCGATCGGTGCTGCACGCCAAATCGTTACGATGGCCAACCTCACGCGCTACGCTCTGATCAGCGCCGATCCCTTCTATCGTCCCGATTTGCTGATGGTCCTTGCCAGCCGAGAAGGTCTGCGCATTCTTCCCAAAGAAAGCTCCGACGTCGCCATGCCGTTGTCCTCGGATGTCGGTTCGCCCTGGTCTGTCGCCGATATTGAAAACTACGTGCATACGCACCTGAGTCCTGACACCGTGATTGCCAGCGCAGTTAACGGAGAGCACGGTCTTTGGGTTTCGATTTCAATCGACGGCGACGAGTACTGGTTGATGAGTAATCTCACGCTTATCAATCCAAGTTACGGCACAACATGGATATGGTGGGCCCTCGCCTCTCTCGTCGCGTCTATTCTCGGCGCCACCGCACTCACGCGTCGCGTTATCGATCCGCTCAACAAACTATCGGCTGCCGCTCGCGCTTTCGGTCGCGGCACCATGCCGCAAAATCTCCCCGAAGAAAGCGGCCCGATTGAATTACGTGAAGTGAATTCGAGCTTCAACCGAATGGTGCAAGATATCACACGCGTTGAAAACGACCGAGAAATGTTGCTTGCCGGTGTGTCGCACGACCTGCGTACGCCCATCACACGTCTGCGTCTCGAAACCGAAATGGCTAATCTGCCCGAGGATACCCGCAACAATATGATCAGCGATCTCGAGCAGATGGAAACAATCGTCAACCAATTCATGGCCTATGCACGCCGCAGCACACAACCCATGGAAAAAATCAATCTGTCCGAGACAGTCAGACGCGCCATTTCAACGGCTCGTCTGGAAATTGATCCGGCAGTAAAGCTCAAAACAGACATCGAAGACGACATACTTATTCACGCCAACCCGATCGAATTCTCTCGTGTCGTACAAAACCTCTTCACCAACGCCCTTCGCTACGGCAAGAGTGAAGACGATCTTCTGCATCTTTCGGTGGAGGTCTACCGTGAAAAGACAGGAGCCGTCTTGACGGTGAGCGACGAAGGCCCCGGCCTTGACATGAGTCAGGCCGATCGTTTGATGCGCCCGTTCGAACGTGGCGACAGCGCCCGCGGTGGCGTTACAGGTACAGGCTTGGGTCTGGCCATTGTTGATCGCATCGTTCGCCGCAGCGACGGCACAGTCACGCTGGAAAACAACAAACCGCACGGACTTCGCGTCAAGATCCGCCTGCCTTTGGCCGATCAAAAAGCCAAAACAGCGAAATCCGTTTGATTTTTGCATCAAGCCGATCTGATCTCTTCGGAGGATTGACTCATATTAAAAATGCGAGTCAATCCTCTTTTTATATAAAATCTGCGATAAATCTATTAATTTTGCGATCGGAATCGCCACATCTACAAAATCGGCGTTTCAACGTCCTTCGGACTGGTTTCTCATGTATTGCGGATACCGTTGCCTCAGAGACACATTTCGAACAACCGCTCTTTCGCTCAGCAACGAAGCCGTTGTCAATTCCGGCGTCAACAAGCTCGTGCGTGCTGATTCGCAGCTTTTCGTGCCGCCACGCATGGCGCCCGACAAAAACGATTTGATGGCTCAACTTGTCTTTGCGCTCAAGCACGAAGGCATCAACCTCGAAATTCTTTCTCAGGTGCTGCCGAAGCTGGATTCCGCACTTTTGCAACAGTCTCTAGACAATAAACCGAGCAGCGCCGTCTATCGAAAAATTGGTTGGCTCTGGGAAGAGTTCACGCAGAAACAGCTTGATTACGAACGTCCGTCCGGCAATTACGTCGATTTTTTTGACGACAGCCTCTACTTCACCGGTCCCAAGCGTCAAATTCCACGTTGGCGCCTCATTTTCAACGGTCTTGGGAACCTCACCTATTGCCCGATCGTACGTAAAACGGAAAAACTCACCGACAAAAACACCGAATCTGTGTTTGCCGAACTCAATCGACACCTCTCATCAATACCGTCCCAATTGCTGCAGCGCGCCGCAGACTGGGCTTACCTAAGTGAAACGCGCAGTTCCTTCGAGATCGAAAAAGAGGCGCCCAACGGCAGCAAAGCTGAGCGTTTCGTCGCTCTCCTAAAGAACGCAGGTACCTTTGATCGTTTGGACGAAGACTCTCTTTGCGAGATTCAGAATCGGATCGTTTCGACCGTTTATAGTCAGGCCGTCAGTTACCGTACCGAGCAAAACTGGCTTGCCAACACAACGGGGGCAGGGTTTCGACGCATCACCTACGTTCCGCCGCCGCCCGAAACACTTGATGACTTGATGTCGGGACTTCTTAGAATGATCGCCGAAGCACCGGGCGATACCAATCCACTGGTTGCTGCCGGGACAGCTTCGTTCGGTTTTGTCTATCTTCATCCGTTCATGGACGGCAACGGCCGTCTGAGTCGTTTTCTGGTGCATCAGCAATTGATTCGCAGCGGCGTATTACCTAACGGTCACATTCTTCCCATATCCGCCGCCATGTTGCAACACGAACGCGACTATTTACAGGCCTTAGAGACCTTCTCAGCACCTTGCCGAGAACTCTGGGAAACAGTGCAGATTGATGACGGCCAGTACGACTTTCAATTCCTCGGTACAGCTGATGTCTACCGTTACTGGGATGCTACGAGGCAATGCGAGTTTCTATACGAAATGGTTAAGGAAGCCGTCAGCACCTATCTGCCGGAGGAAATTCGTTTTCTGGAAACTTACGACAGGATTTACCATGTTCTGAACGAGTCGTTTGACGTCGTACAAAAAGATCTGGACATGTTGGTTGCTGCGGCAATTCAGGCCGGACGCGTTTCGCTGAATCTTAGGAAAAAGTACAGATACAAAGTGCCGGAAGCTCTATTTGACACACTCGAATCTTTGCTCGAAAAACAAAATGCTTGACAAGAGGATCAAAAGTCAATCCGTAAATACTGCATGTCTTTGAGACAGATGCCGTCTTCGATAATCGGATGGTCGTAATTGGCTTCAAAGAAGCCGTCTACGATATGCGACTTCGCAAAGCCGCATTTTTCGTAAAAGGACACGACTTGGGAATCGCGCCCAGTGCCGACGAAAAGTGTCTTTGCACCCGCCTGACGACAGAGATCAACAACGAAGAAGACCATTCGGCGACCGAAACCACTGCGCTGATGTTCCGGAGCCACGGCAAGGTTCTTTATCTCGAAAAGTCCGTCTCCTTCGTTCGTGAGCACACACACCGCACGAAGATCTGAGGCCGTATTGTTATGTTCGTACAGCGCAAACAACCGCCCACGGTGGATGTAGCGTTTGATCATTGCTTCTGACTCATCGCCCAATAGGAGCAATGGCAGAAACTTGGCCTTGTCTTCTTCGGAAATTTCAGAAATCCGGATGAAAGCGTGCCTGCCTATTGCAGTCTTTTCCTGCGCTTGCTTTACTGTCTCTTCGTGCATTTACAGTACCGAGTGACACTACAAACGGTTTGCAACATCCCGACAGAGCACAACGTCATGATTACGTCCGCTGTGGTTTTGCGAGCTTGTCTCGACCTTCTTTCAGTCTAACGTAGCGACGAGTGGCTCTCTGGAAAATATTGGTGATCTTTCGACAACTTGCAAAATCCGAGAGCCTCCCGATTGTCGAGTTTTTGCCAATCGTCTCGCAGCACCAGCCGTATATCCTTAAGCAAGCGATCTAAACAGCAACCACTTATACACGTGTGTATTATTGGGCGCACGCTTGGAAAGCGTCAAGACGACCTGCATCTTGACGCTTGACTTTCAGTGACACTTAACCGGCTGTGATGCAGGCCGGCAACGACCCGTCTTCTCTCTCTCCGCTCAACACATAACGTCGACCCGCATAGTGCGCATGCTCAATCGTCATACTAAGCTCGCCTTGCGACAGCCGTAGGGTAAAGACACCGTAGGACTCATCGACGTCATCCTTGAGTGCTTCGTCAAGAAGTCGTGCGGGCGAATGGTCGGCCTCCGCTCCCATCAGTGTCAGCATGGTCTTGGCCAAATCATCGTGACCGGCGGGTGCTTTGTGTCGACGTGCAGTCGGAGTGAATGCCAAACCGGCGCATGTCAGATGCGCATGCAGTTCTGCCGGGGTAAGTCCACCGTGGTTGCCCGATCCCAGGCCATAGTGCCCTCCACTTAATATGCGGCCCGTGCTGTTGTCACCGCGTCCCACGATGCGCAGATCGGGGCCTCGCTCGTTTTCACTGAAAACAAGCGCTTCGGAAAGGGTGCCCGGCACGCGTCCGGCAACAGCGTCTCGGTACTGTTCGTTGGGTTGTGAGAACACCAACCCAACACCGGGATCGGACGTGAGAATCTGAGCGATCTGCGTGAGATTTTCCACGTTTGCGTCCTTAACCCAGAGGCCTGCAGTGTAGTCCCCTACCAAAACCATTTCAGCTTGGTTCGCATCGGCCCCTTCCAGAATTTCTTGGTCGGTGACGACCGTTCGGCCGGCTTTCCGAAGAATTGACGCAAAGTCAACGTGCCCTGCAATTTCACCGTGACCGTGATCCGACATCGTCACAAGTTGCACATTTTGATTGCGCCCTTCTTTGATCCACCAGTCGTAAATGCGGCCGAACAGCTTGTCGGCATGCGTGCGCGCACGCTCCGTGAGTTCGCTTTTCAGACCGATCTCGTGACTTGAATGGTCAGGCTCTCCGATCCAAAACACCGTCATGTCGGCAAGCGACTGCGCACCTTTGTTCAGTTCGTCTCGGAAAAGAATCTCGAGCATTTCCGACTGTGCGGCAAAGTCCGGAAAAGTTAGCGGCATCTTGGCCGGACTGGACACAAGCAATCGGTTGCGTTCCTCAACAGGAATGGCCTGTTCCAGAGCATGAATGCAAGCGTTCAAGTGCCCCGGATAACGATCGGCGTGCATATTCTGGAGACGGGTGCTGCCGGCTGAATTAGCGCACAGCACTCGCATGGTCTTACCCTTTTGAGCGAGCAATTCAGCCATATCAGGCACAGCGTAGAGACCCTCGGGACGCGCTTTGTCCTGCGCCGTCACACTGTCAGTATCCCAGCCACAGAAAAGCTGCGCTTTGCCCTTAAGATCAGGGCAGAAGAAACTGTTGGCAATCAGTCCATGACCGTTGGGACGAAATCCAGAAAAAATCACCGGATGATTGACGTAGGTCTCGGTAGGAAAGCTTGCGAGATAATTCTCCCAAGTATGGTTTTCGTCCCGAAAGCGGGCCAAGTTGGGCATTACATCGGGCGTAATGTCGCACGGACGAAGGCCGTCAAACCCCACCAAAAGAAACTTGCAGGGAGAGATATTTTTATCTGTCATTTGCATCAATCGATATCACATTGATCATCAACGGGACTGCGGTTCAAGCTTTTGCTGTACCCAGTCACCCAACACGGACATGGAAAGCGTCGAAATCACAATCGCCACGCCGGGCACCACGGCAATCCACCAAGCGGTGGTGAGATAGTCTCGACCGAATCCGAGCATGGTACCCAGGGAACTCATAGGAGGCTGAACGCCTACACCCAGAAAGGACAGACTCGTTTCGAGCAGAATCATGCCGGGGAAGTTAAGCGTCATATTCACAACAAGGGCACTGGCGATATTCGGCAAAATGTGCTTCAAGAGAATACGGCGCGTGGGCAGTCCCAAACCTTCCAAGGCTCCGGCGTAGCCTTCCGTATAGGCCGAACGAGCCAGATTACGTGAAAGCTTTGCATAACGATCCCAGCCGTAAAAAGCCATGATCACAATGATCACTTTGACGTCTGTACCCAGGAAGGCAAGGATTGTCAGAGCCAAGATAATGAACGGAAGCGAAGCCGTAAAATCAACGCCGACATTGACAAGATCGTCGACTACACCGCCAAAACGGGCGGCCAGAAAGCCCAGAGCCGTGCCAAGAATAGCTCCGATCAGCGTGCCGCAGACGGCAAGCACGAAAGACAGACGTAAGGAGTAGAGAAGACGCGTCAGAATGTCGCGTCCGAGTTCGTCGGTACCCAAAATGTGAGCAGAAGACGTAAGGGGCGCCACCAGACGCGCCATCAAATCCATGTCCTCGAGACCGTAGGGCGCAATCCATGGAGCAAGCAGTCCGCCGGTAAAGAGAATCGCCAAAATGAGCGCTGCGGTTGCCGCCAACGGGGACGGACGGTTGGCCGCCCACGCCGATATCGTTGTTGTAGCTGTTGCGGTAGTCATAGCATTCGTACGTGTTGTTTAGTTGCCTTTTCTCAGTCGCGGATTGAATACGAGCGCGAGAAGATCCATCAGAAGATTGGCAGCAATGAGCGAAGCTCCGGTAGCAAGAACAATCATCTGCACAACCGGAATGTCACGGTTGGCGACGGACTGCACCAAAAGCTTGCCCACGCCCGGCCACGAGAACACCGTTTCGGTGATCACGGCGCCCGCCACGAGCGTACCCAGGAAAAAACCCAAAATGGTCAGAATCGAGAGCATGGCGTTGGGCAGCGCATGCAGCCAAATGATGCGGGTGCGGGGCAGACCGCGCATCATGGCGGCTTTCACACTCGGCAGACGCATCGATTCAATCATTGCGCTACGGGCGTAACGCGAGAAAATCGCCGCTTCGGTAGTTGCCATCGTGATGATCGGCATGATGTAGTGAGCCGCAGTTGCGTTGCCGTATGAGGGTAGCCAACCGAGCCAGATCGAAAAAACAAGCAGAAGCAAAATACCCATGAAGAAGTTCGGAACGGCGTAGCCCATGACAGAAGCCACCATCATGGCTCGATCTGCCGTCGTATTGCGACGCAGGGCGGCAAAGACACCGGCCGGGATGCCGATCAGAAGCGTGACAATGGCCGTCGGAATCATCAGGTCAAGCGTGGGCCCTAGCGCCTGCAAAAAAACATCCTTCACCGGAAGGCCGGTAGCGTAGCTCTTGCCCATGTCTAGACTTAGGGCGTTTAGAAGATAGATTCCGAACTGTTCCCACAGAGGCTTATCCAACCCCCATTGATGACGAAAGGCCGCAATGGCTTCCGCCGAAGCATCGCTGCCGAGCATCAGACGAGCGGGATCACCCGTCAGATGCAGGACGAAAAACACGCAAGCAGTCAGCAAAAGCAACGTCAGAACGGCACGTCCCAAGATTCGAAAAACGAGTGCAGCCATTTATGCGGCCTCCTCTATGCTCTCGCCGGGACACTGTGCTTTGTCGGCATCCCGAGCTATGGAAGAAAGATACAGATCATCAATGTGCATGGCCTTTTCGGCTTCAAAGCACGCCGCACAACGTCCCGGAAGCACTTCTTGCAGCGGCGGAACTTCAGACTGACAGCGCGCACCGGCCAATGGGCAACGATTGGCAAACACGCAGCCTTTCGGGCGATTCATGGGACTTGGCATGGCGCCCTTCGGATAAAAGTTAACAACCTGACCGTTGGCCCCCGGCGTGCAGGCTGTCAGCAGTCTTGTATACGGATGCACCGGACGGCGGAAAACTTCTTCAACACTGCCCGTTTCTACAATGCGGCCGAGATACATCACCATCACGCGGTCGCAGATGTAGCGCACGACGTTTAAGTTGTGCGAGACAAAGAGCATCGACATATCGGTGGCTCGTCGAAGATTGTTGAGAAGTTCGAGCACCTGTGCTTGAATTGAAACGTCAAGCGAGGCGACCGGTTCGTCGCAGACCAAAAGCTTAGGTTCTAGAGCAATGGCTCGCGCAATGGCCGCTCGCTGAAGCTGTCCGCCCGACATGACACCGGGACGCTTGACGGCATGGTGTTCGGGCAGCCCCGAAGCCTTGAGAAAACGCAGAGCCACTGTTTGGGCTTCGGCCTGAGTCATGCCTTTGTGAATCATCAGGGGCTCGGCAACTTGCTCGACAATGCTCAGTCGTTCGTCAAAACAGGAAAACGGATCCTGATAGATCATCTGTGCCAACGGACGCTGAGCACGCCACTGACGCGTTCTCGGTTCCGGGTAGGGTTCACCATCAAAGGTTACACGTCCCGAAGTCGGACGCATCAGTCCCAGAAGAAGGCGCGCCAGAGAGGACTTGCCGCAACCCGACTCGCCCACGAGACCGAGCACTTCGCCGCGCATGATCGCAAGTTCAATATCCTCGAGTACATTCCACGGCGTCTTGCGGCCGAAAAAGCCCTTTCGAGTGTAATAGCAGTGTTTGGCGATCGACGCCTCAACAAGAGGAGAATCGTCCTCGTGATCGACTTCGTCGATAGCTTTCTTCACCGCAAGCTCACCTTGAGCCTCTTGATTTTCTTCGACAACCTGAACGATTTTCTGCACTTTGTCGAGATTCTTCACCACGGCCTGATCGCGCTTTTGTTCCTGTGCCTTGAAAGCTTCGTCAAGTTGGGCAGCGTGGCATTGTGCTTCCATGCAGCGCGACTGCCAGCCCTCTTCAACGGGCTGCATCGCGGGAAGCGTCATGCGACATTGCACACGCGTCAATGGGCATCGACCGGCAAATGGGCAGCCGTGACCGAGCTTGTCGGGCGGCGGAATTTCCCCCTTGATCGGCTGCAGCGTCCCCTTTTCGCTTTCCATGTCCGGCATGGCGTCGAGCAGACCTTCTGTGTATGGGTGCGCAGGATTGGGTAGCACACGGGGGACGGGACCGGTTTCGAGGATATAGCCCGCATACATGACGCTCACACGATCGGCAACGTCGCGAGCCAGATGCAGATCGTGCGTCACAAGTAACATGCTCATTGATTCGCTTTTGACGATCTCTCGCAGTTCCTTGAGGATTTCACGCTGCACCACCACGTCAAGAGCTGTGGTGGGTTCGTCGGCGATCAACAGTTTCGGTGCGCCGATCAAAGCCAAGGCGATCATCACGCGCTGGCGCATACCGCCGGAAAGCTGATGCGCATAACTGCGCATCCGCTCGGAAGGAGCCGTAATACCGACGCGCTTGAGATAATCAACGGCAAGCTTTTTAACTTCTTCGCTTGCCATCAGCGTCGTTTTGTTGTGAGGATTGTCTCGATAGTCCGGATGACGATAGACGATTGTTTCGCAGAGCTGATAACCGATGGTACGCATCGGATTTAAGGCAGCCATCGCGTCCTGCACGATGATACCGATGTCGGCACCGCGCATTTTATGCATCTCTGCGTCGGTCAGATCCAGAAGGTTCGTGCCGTTGAATTCGATTACGCCCGTCGTGCGGGCATTTTTTCCGGCCAAGCCCAGAATGGATCGGGCAAGCACCGATTTGCCGGAACCCGATTCGCCGATAAGGGTGAGCACTTCGCCGCGTCGGATTTCAAGATCAACGCCGTGGAGCACTTCGGTGTTGCCGAAGGAGGTACGAAGGCCGCGGATCGAAAGCAATGTTTGTTCCGGATTCCTGTGAGGTTCTGTCATAGATGTCTTCGGTTGATTTGAAAATAAAGCAAGGCTACGGGGGACAACCCCCCGCAGCCTCTTGCAGACGATTTACTTGAAGCTGAGACCGCGGGCGCTCAGATCGAGCGAACCTTGCGTACCAGGTTCCCAGACAACGTTTTTCTGCTTGGCGTAGATCATCGGCAGGGAATAAAGCGGAACAGCATAGGGATTGGCGTCAAAGAGCTTGAGCATCTCGCCCCATACCGCCTTGCGACGGACCGGATCAACACTCGAATCAAGTTCCTTGCCTAATTCGCAGATGCGCTTGTATTCGTCAGAAGCCGGGAAGTATCCTTCGGCTTCCCAGAAGCTGCCCGGCTTCATGCGCCGCCACAACTGGCTGGCTGGGTCCGGGAAGTAAGCCGAAAAGCTCGCGTTGTTGATCATGCGATCCTTGCCGGCGGCTTCAACTTGCGTCCAGTTTTCCTTGACGTCGAGGCGAATGTTGAGCCCGGCCTGCTTGAGCATGGACGCCACAGCCTGGCTCACGGTCATTTCAAGCGTGTAGTAAGCAGGTTGGATGCGCCAGACAATCTGTTCGCCCTTGTAACCGGAAGCCTTGATGAGTTCGCGTGCTTTCTGAAGATCGAATTTCTTGGTTTCAAATTCCGGCAAATACATCTCGCCAAAGGTCTTCGATTGGAAACTATTGGCGGGCGTCGTCTTGCCTGCAAAGAGAGCCTGCACGAGGAGGTCACGATCAATGGCGTGCATGATGCCCTGACGCAATTTCGGATTGGCCATCACCGGATTGGACTTAGCGTCAAACACGAGCGCATAGATGTTGTCAATCGCACCACCTACAACATCAATCTTGCCATCCTTGCTCAGAGGCTTGGTCTGATCGGGCGGCACTTCGGTAATGAGATCAAATTCACCCGAGCGAAGACCGGCAACACGAGAAGACAATTCCGGTACTTCGACGAACGTAAGCTTGGCAGCGGGAGCCTTATCGCCCCAGTAGCCGTCGAACCGTTCAAGGGCCAGACGGTTGCCGACCTTAAAGCTGGTGATACGGTACGGACCGGTGCCGATCGGATTCTTGATCCAGTTGTCCCAGCCGTCGGCTTTCATCCAGCCGTCTTTGCTGATGATTTCCGACATACGTGCTGCAAAACGGCGCTCGATCAGAGGATCGGCCTGCTGCATCGTGACGCGAACAGTGTAATCGTCGATTTTTTCAACGCTTTTGAGACCACCCAGGAATTCGACAGCTGCGGCACGCCCCGGAGCGTCCTTTGCCATAAAACGCTCTTGGCCGAAGGTAAAGACGACGTCGTCAGCCGTAAAGTCGGTGCCGTCGTGAAACTTGACTCCCTTGCGCAGCTTAAATTCAACGCTCTCGGGCGAAACGCGCTTCCAGCTCTCTGCCAAACCCGGAAAAAGTTCGCCGGTCTTCAGGTCGGCGCGAATCAGAGTTTCGTAAATGGAGTAAGCCACGCGATCGAGTGCATTGTTGTTGATGCCTTGAGGCTCAACGAACACAGGCAACTGCTGCACAGCAACAACCATGTTGTCCGGACCGGCTACGGATGCGTTGGCAGCAACGACAAGGGCGGCGACGAGGCCGGCTTTGGCCAAATTCTTAGGGTTCATCTCTTCAATCAATATGTCAGTCAATGGCCGGCGCCGCTTCAATTCCATAAATCCGGCGCCGCGTGATTTCACAACCGAGCAAGCGGCGGTCTTTGTTCCCCGTTCCGCAATATCTCCCGTTGTGATGGCGCACATTGTCGGGGTCCAATCTGACAGCTTGATGGCACTTTTAAGACAGTTCCTTGACAGCCTGATAACAAAACGATGACAAAGGCAAAAAAGAGCTGAAGAGCGTGCAAAACAAATATATTTGCGGCATGATGCCGGCATCAAATGACCTGGGCGCAACCTTTGCCGTCCCCTTTCCTTCAGTTCCTTTTAGACATGAATACAGCTTCCAGCCTCTTCGATCTGGTGATATCCGGCCCGATCTCGGCCTCTCTTGCCAATTCGCTTTCCACTTTTGTTCCCGCAGCCAAAATGCTTTGCGAAGAAAACCGTTTACGACTGTGCGGCCTCGAAAAACATGTGTGTGAAACGATTCGTCGAGATGTTTTAAGCGGCATAGCGACGTGCGACACCGCTTTTGTGCCGGCCGGACTGTCTCTTCGCGACTTCCGATGCGCCTTTTTTGACATGGACAGCACCCTGATCGGAAACGAATGCATTGACGAATTGGCGGCGCTCTATGACGTCAAAGATCAGGTTGCGGAAATCACGGAGCGGTCAATGCGCGGCGAACTTGATTTCGAACACAGCCTGCGCGAACGCGTCAAGCTTCTGGCCGGAGCACCTTCGTCAATCATCGATAAAGCAGCCGCTCTCATCCGTCCGACTCCTGGAGCCAAAGAAACGCTTGCCCTTTTCCACTCGTTTGGTGTCAAGACGTACATCGCCTCGGGCGGCTTTACGCAATTTGCCGAAATCGTCGCGCGAGACTTCGGCATGTCCGGCTTTGTTTGCAATCGTCTGGTCATTAAGGACGGCAAACTCACCGGCGAGACCACGGGCCCGGCCGGCGGTAGGGTGCTCGACCGCGCAGGAAAACGCCGTACCATGGAAGTAATCGCGCAGGTTAACGGCGCCTCACTCTTCCAGTGCATCGCTGGCGGCGACGGCGCCAACGACCTGGAAATGATCGGTGCCGCAGGCTTTGGTTTTGCCTACCACGCCAAACCCATCGTGGCTCAGGCGGCTCCGTACAAGATTAACGTCGGCACTTTCGCTGTCGCCGGCGACTGGTTTATTGAAAGCTGGACCTGAACGGGAGAAGGCCGTGACCCAACCGAAGAATCCGGATCCGAACGTTGTTTTTCCGAACGAGTACAAAACATCCGTCTTTCTGAAAAATATCGTATCGGCACCCAATATTTTTGTAGGCGACTATACCTACTACGACAGCCCGGAACATCCGGAGAACTTTGAAAAAACGCAAGTTCTTTTCAACTATCCGATCTTCGGCGACAAGCTTGTCATCGGCAAATTCTGTCAAATCGCGCACGGCACGACTTTCATCATGGGTGCGGCCAATCATCGCCTCTCGAGCGTGTCGACCTATCCGTTCAACGTCATGGGCAAGGCCTGGCACGAAGTTACTCCGGATCATTTAAGCGAGTTACCGCGCAAGGGCGACATCGTCGTCGGTAACGACGTATGGATCGGTCGCGAAAGCGTCATCATGCCGGGCGTCACAATCGGGAATGGTGCCATCGTGGCCGCCTATTCGGTTGTGACCAAAGACGTCGAACCTTACAGTGTCGTCGGCGGCAATCCGGCTCGTTTCATCAAAAAGCGTTTCGACGACGAACTCATCTCGCTTCTGCTGCAATGGAAATGGTGGGAACTCGAAGGCGACGCACTCTTTGAGAGTCTGTCGATTCTCGTCAATCCCGACCTTGGTAACGTGCGCTTGCAAATTAAAGCGCTTTTGGCGAATTAGGCTCTTTTTGAACTCACCGAAGAAGGCCGAGAAAATTTACAATTAGCGGGTTATCCGAATACCACCATAAAGCCGGAGCCGCGATTTTGTCCTCCCGATTTATCGACCAATTCAAAACGATTCCCGAAATGCTTGAGCGCACGGCGCGCGTTTATGCCGACCGTGAAGCCTACAAGTGGTTTGAACACCGCACCAATGAATGGGTGGGTATCACTTGGCGCCAATTCTCCGAACGCGTGATGCGCTGGCGCAAGGCCTTTGCCAAGATGGGCCTGCAGCGCGGCGCGCGCGTAGCCATGCTTTTGCCAAACAGCGTCGACGCGCTGACGTTCGACATGGCTGCTCTTTGCAACGCTTTGGTTCCCGTTCCGCTACATGCCACCGACACGGCCGGCAACTCCAACTACATTCTCAACGACAGCGGTGCCGAATTCCTCGTTACGGTTAACTTTGCGCGTTGGAATTCGCTGGCCACAGCCGGAGTTGATCTACCTAACCTGCGTCAGGTTGTGCTCACCGGTGAAACCGACGAAGGCGTAAGCCTCGGTCATATCCCCTACTGCGGCGTGGAGGACTGGCTTGCCACCGGAAACGATATTGAAGAACTTCCTGCCGGCCCCGACACCAATGACCTGGCAGCACTTGTCTATACCTCCGGCACCACGGGGCGTCCCAAGGGTGTCATGCTGACGCACCGCAATGTCGTAAGCAACGTACAGCAGATTTCGCGCTACATGCCGCTAGACGAAAACGACGTGTTTTTGTCGTACCTTCCGCTGTCACACTCCTTTGAACGCAGCGCGGCCTACTATCATGCGCTTGCCACCGGCGCACAACTGGCTTTCTCGCGCGGTGTAGCCCATATCACCGATGACTTGCACGCGATCAACCCAACCAATATGTGTTCGGTGCCGCGCGTCTTTGAGCGCATTCACAACCAAATTTTGATGGTGCGCCGCAAGATGACTAAAAAAAAGGGCTATTTCTTTGACTGGGCTGCTGAAGTCGGTTGGCGCCGTTTCTGCAAAGAAAATGAACTCCCTGTCGAACATACCGCCCGTGAGTGTCTCGACTTCATCATGTGGCCGTACCTTAAGCGCAAGATTGCCGACCCTGTCAAGGGCGTCTTCGGCAACCGCATCAACGTGCTGATGGCGGGCGGCGCCGCGCTCAATCTTCATGTCGCCAAATTCTTCTGCGGTATGGGTGCTCCGATCCGCCAGGCATACGGCTTGACCGAATCGGCCCCTGTGATTTCCATGTGCGAAGTCAAAGGCAATCATCCTTCCACGGTCGGCAAACCCCTAATCGGCATCGAAGCGCGTCTGGGCGAACTTGACGAGTTGCAGGTGCGTGGCCCCCAGGTCATGAAGGGGTACTGGAACCGCGAAGAGGATACCCGCCGCGCCTTTACCGAAGACGGCTGGTTGCGAACGGGCGATCAAGCTGATTTGAGCGACGGCGGACGCATCCGCATCAAAGGACGCATCAAGGAAATCATCGTCACTAGCGTGGGCGAAAAGGTCAGCCCCGTCGACCTTGAATTCGCGATTCTTGAGGATCCCCTGTTTGACCAGGTCATGGTGGTCGGCGAAAACCGTCCGTATGTGGCCGCATTGGTCGTTCTCAACAATGAACGCTGGAGAGCACTGTGCGCCGACCTGCAGGTCAATCCCGACGATCCGGCCACCCGCGGCAGCCGTGAAGTGCGTAACACCATTTTGAAGCGCGTGCGCAGCGCCACAAAGTTCTTCCCGCGTTACGGACAGCCTCGCAACGTTGCCGTGTTGCCTGACAACTGGACGACCGAAAACGGGCTTCTCACGACCACAATGAAGCTGCGCCGTCGTCAGATCGCCGAGCGTTACGCCGCTGAAATCGAAGAACTCTACAAGGGCCACGGCGCCTGATTCTGCTTGTGATGATTCGATATGCGTTTGTTTGATTCTCACTCGCACATCAACGCCCGCGAATTCGACGCCGACCGCGACGATGTCATTACCCGCATGCGCGAGGCGGGACTGGAAGGCGCACTCGTCGTTGCTTGCGACTACGGTGAGGAAAAGGACCTCTTCAGCGTTTTGGACTTGGCGCCGGACTTTTTGTACGGCGCCTGGGCCCTTCATCCCGAATATGAAGACCGACGCGAATGCAGTACGGAAGAGATTGTGTCAATATGCCGCGATCCGCGCATTCTTGCCGTCGGAGAAACGGGGCTTGACTACCACTGGTGCAAGGGCGACTTGACGTGGCAGAAAGAGCGCTTCGTGCGGCATATTGAAGCAGCGCAAATGCTCAACAAGCCCCTGGTAGTGCATGCGCGCGAAGCCGAAAGCGATGCCCTCGACATTTTGGCCTCTCACGACGCGGGTTCCGTGGGCTTTGTGATGCACTGCTTCGGAGGAAGCCTTGAGGATGCCAAACGTGCGATTGATCTCGGCGGACTCGTCTCTTTTACGGGCGTGCTCACGTTTAAAAATGCCGCAGCCCTACGAGAAATTGCCTCTGCCCTGCCGCTTGATCGTCTGATGATCGAGACCGACTGTCCCTACATGGCTCCGGTCCCCTATCGCGGCAAACGCTGTGAACCCGCCTATGTCGCTGAAGTGGCCAAGACGCTTGCTTTCGTTAAGAATGTCGAACCGGATTACGCTGCCGCTGTTACAACCGACACGGCCAAGAATTTTTTTGGATTAAATTGAGATGATGAAAACTGCTTCCCTGATTTGCACGTGTCTGATTTCGCTCGGCCTGCTCGCGGGCTGCGCCTCCAACCAAACCGCCACCGGCGATCGTGCGGCAACGGCCGCTTCTGGCCCTGTCAAAATGGCCGGTCCTGAAGAAAACTGGGCTAACTTTGCGGGCGCCGTGGACCGCGACCGCGCCGATGTCGTGCTCTATATGCTCTCTCAGGGCATCAGTCCCAACACAATCGTCAACGGCGGCGATCCCGCACTCGTACGAGCCATCCGCATGGACTCCTACACCGTTGTCGACGCCTTGTTGTCGGCCAAGGGCATTGAAGTCGACACAGCAAGCGAATACGGCGAAACGGCTCTGATGCTGGCCGCTTTCAAGGGCAATATGGAATTGGTACAACGTCTGCTTGCCGAGGGCGCCTCCGTTAACCGCATCGGCGGCTGGACGCCTCTGCACTACGCTGCAGCCGAGGGGCACAACGATATCGTCAAGCTTTTGCTTGAAAAGGGTGCTCGAGTCAACGTACAGACCTATTCGGGGGTCACACCGCTGTACATGGCCGCCCGCAAGCCCTCGCGCGAAGTCGTAATGACCCTGCTGCGCGCAGGTTCCTATCGCGACCTCTGCAATGATAAGGGACAATCTCCGGCCGATGCGGCAAGCAACGCGGGTGACGAAGAACTCTCCAAGTTCCTGGCAATCGAAAAGTGCGTGCAACCCGAACCGCTCATGCGCGCTCCGATCCGCAGCACGAAGTCCAAAAACGAACAGCGCGTCCGCGTGAAGAGCGCCCAGTAATCAATGCTTGAATGCTCCGCATCCATGCGTCCCTTTGCGCCGCTTGAACTCCTTTCACCCGCACGAGACCTTGAAACGGCTCGTGCGGCTGTTTTGCACGGTGCCGACGCCGTGTACATTGGAGGACCGGCGTTCGGCGCACGCCAGGCCGCCGGCAACTCCTTTGAGGATCTCGCCCGAGTCGCCGATTTTGCGCATCAGTACCGTGCCCGCGTCTATATGACGCTCAATACGCTTATTTACGACAACGAGTTTGATCAAGCCGTCGAAGCCGCCTGGAAAGCCAAGGAGTCCGGTATCGACGCGCTCATCGTGCAGGATCTGGGACTGCTCAAAGCGGAGCTTCCCGACATAGAAATTCACGCTTCCACTCAGTGCGACATCCGCACACCGGAAAAAGCGGCTTTTCTCGACAGTCTCGGCTTTGCGCAGGTTGTTCCCGCCCGCGAATTGACGCTGGAAGAAATTGCCGCCATCCGTGATGCAATGCCTCGCGCCCGCATCGAGTTTTTCATCGCAGGCGCCCTATGCGTGAGCTACTCCGGCAAATGCTATCTTTCGGCAGCTCTCACAGGACGTTCGGCCAATCGCGGTCAATGCTCTCAGCCTTGTCGCCTGCCCTACGATGTCACCGACCTCTCGGGCCGAGCAATCGCGCGCGCAAAACATGTCCTAAGTCTCAAGGATAATGATCAATCGGCCAATCTTGAGAAGCTTGTCGCAGCGGGCGTTTCAAGCTTCAAGATTGAAGGCCGCCTCAAAGGCCCCGAATACGTCAAGAATCTCACAGCCTACTTCCGCCGCGAAATTGACGCGCTTCTTGAAAAACATGCGACGGAAGGCTGGGAACGAGCTTCCGTCGGAGTCTCGTCCTTTACCTTTGAACCGGATCCGGAGAAAACCTTCCGACGAGGAGCCACAGACTACTTTGTTAACGGCCGGCGTCCGCAGATCGCGGCTCTTAACACGCCCAAAAGCACAGGAGAAACCGTGGGCAAAGTGGTTGCTGTCGGCGGTTCTACCGTTGACATTGCCACCAAGGCTGATATCTCCAACGGCGACGGTCTGGTGTATCTGACTCCCGAGGAAGAACTCGAAGGCCTTCGCGTCAATCGCGCCGAACAGCTGCGTCCCGGTCTGGTTCGCATTTCTCTGCACGAACCCCTCAAGCGTCATCCGGGACTCTTGCCGGGCGTGGTCATCAACCGCAACAAAGACCATCGCTTTGAAAAGCTTCTCGCGCAGGAAAGTGCTGAGCGTACGATTCCGGCCACTCTGGAACTCGTGGTTCGCAACAATGCGCTGGAACTGACCGGCAAAACGCTTGAACTTTCCGCTACGGTTCGTCTTGACGGTCCCGTACAGCCTGCCCGCAATCCTCAAGCGCTTGACAAGCTCAAGGCTTCTCTTTCGAAAGCCGGCGGCACCGTTTTTCAAATAACCGACATCACCGTTACGGCTGAGGGCGGCCCGGACATTCCTTTCGTCCCTGTTTCCGTAGTGAATGGTCTGCGCCGCGACTGTCTTGATAAGCTTACGCGCGCCATTTGCGAAACGCATCCGCGCTTCGGTCGACTTCCCGCAACGTCCTCTCCAAATGAGCCATTCGAGGGCAAACTGCTGGACTTCCGCGCCAACGCAGCCAACAGCCGAACCATAACGTTTTACAAGGAACACGGTGCGAGACACATCAACAAAGCGTTTGAGACACTTCTTCAAACTGGCAACACACCCGATCTGCTTTCGGTCGCCCTGATGCAATGCCGCCATTGCGTGCGCCACACGCTTGGCCTATGCCCAAAGCAGTACGGCAAAGATCCGATCAAAAAGGAGAAATTCAAGCGCATGAACGGTGGACGCATGAAGCCTCAGCCTCTGGTTTTGACCGCCTCAGGCGGCACACGTCTTCTTGCGCGCTTTGACTGCCGCAGCTGTGAAATGACGGTATCGCTGATACCCAAGAACATGTCGGCTGAAGAACTCAAAAGCCTTGCCGATTTGCATAGCTCAACTTTGAATTAACTTTTTTGCGTTAGCATTGTCGGCTTGAAGTTCCTTACCTACATTAGTCCTGTTCCATGAAATCGATTTTTGCCAAGGCCTTTGCTGAAGCGGCTATTCTGCTCACCTCGCATACGCTTGCCGCCAAGACATTTGCGGCATTCTGGAGCCGTGTGTCGCCCAAGTTGGCCGAAGGCGTCGGCTATTTCGAAAAACACGACAGCGCCGGACTGGAAGCAGACAAAACGTTTCTTGAGCGCATCACATTTCGCGATCCTGAAATCACTCGCATCGTTGACGGCTGCCTGAAGGAATTCCTGCACTCCGACGTGCTGATGCTGATTTCAAACGTTCAGAAAATCGAAGACGGAATCCGCGCACGTCAAGAACAGATCAACGCCTGGAAGCTGGCAAGCATTGCCGCGCCATCAACGTCACTCTCTCCGCTGAAAATGACGCGCACGGCGCTGGCTCGCCGCATCGAACGCGAACGTCAGGCAATCGAGACAGACAAGAGACGCATCACAACGCTCAAAACCGAAACGCTTGCTCGCCTGGAGCAAGACGGCATCGGCATGACGCCCGACCAGCTCGACGGTATCCTCTATTCCGCAGAAGGTACGGAACTCGCACAAGTCATGGCCGTGGCTGAAAACATAAAGGCCATTGAAAAGAATCTGGCGCAATCGCTCAAAGGCCCCGACGCCGGTCCCGAACAAATCAAAGCCTATACGGGCTTTTTGATGATGAGCTACCGCGTTTACATCGAAGCGATTGAGCGCACAATGAAAAAGATTGAAACAGTCTATCTGCTTGAGCTCGGCGAAATCATTGATGAAGCCGACACCATGATGCGCGAAGCAGACGAACTGAGCCGTCGATCCTCAAAGACCGTTGAAATCGCACAAAACAATCTTGACATCAACGCACGGACCATCAATCTGGCGCAACTCTACGAAGATCATCTCAAGAGCCGCTGGGTGGCGCTCGATACGCTCATGCGCGAAATGCGGCTCAACTTTGCCCTGGCACGCAATACCTTTCGCACCATCAAGGTAGGTGGAGAGCTGATTGAAGTGATTAAAGCGGGGGAAAAGGATCTTGAAAGCATCTTCTCTTTTGAGCCGCCTAAGCTTGAGGCTTTCTACGACAAAGAACTGCGTCGCGAGTTTGATACGCTAACAGCTCGTTTAAAGTCTGCGAAAGCCTCTCGACGTTAATTTTGATATCGTTACAGGATTAGCTTTTCGGATCCGTCCTTTTCGAGACTACCATGTTCTCTGTTCTTTCCGCCGTTCTGGAACCTTTTCTCCTGATTGCCCTGGGCTATGCCCTTCGAGGCACCAAACGGTTCGGAGCCAAGGAACTGTGGGACGGCGTCGAAAAGTTGGTGTTCTGGGTGCTGTTTCCGCCCCTGCTTTTCAATAGCGTGGCGCACGCCAAACTCACGGGGCTCGATACCGCCGAATTTCTGCTTTTCGGAACGCTTGCAATGGCCACCGGCGTCTTCATGGCCAAGGCCGTGAGCAAAATGGCTCCGGCAGATCCTATGACCGACGCATCCGTGCGCCAGACGGGCTATCGCTTCAATTCGTATATTTGTTTTGCTCTGGCGCTAAACATGTACGGCCAGGAAGCGCTCGCTCTGGTGGCACTTCTCACCGGCATCTGGGTTCCGATTTCCAACGCCATTGCCGTGGCCGATCTCTCTTATGCTGCCAAAACAGGCAGCAAGACAAGCATCGGCAGCATCGTCAAATCGATCTTCACGAATCCGCTGATCGTCTCGACGCTGGCTGGACTCTTTGCCAATATCCTTACGCATTTGACGGGATTTCAGGTACCTAACTTCCTCACAAAGATCTTTTCGTCCCTGGGTTCCGCATCAATGGCAACGGCGCTGCTTGCCATCGGCGCGGGTTTGGCCGTCGAAGACTTTGCCCGATACAAGAAGCTCATTGCCTTGTCGACCATTCAGCGCCTGATTGTTCTACCCGCTGTAGCGCTTGCCGTAGCCGTAGCCGCAGGCCTTGCCAACACACAGACGGCCGCATTGATGTGTTACGCCGTTGTGCCGACGGCCAACTCATGCTACATCATGGCGGCTCGCATGGGCGGCAATGGTCCGGTCGTAAGCGACCTCACCAGCGTTGAAGTGCTCGTGAGTCTAGCCACCATTCCGATGTGGTGCATGGCACTGCAAGCGTTTGTCTTCTAGCAAGAAAAGTAGTCAGGTCTACGCAAGAGTTCTGAGATACGCTTCAAGCACGGGCAGCACTGCACGGTCGCCCTCGCGGTTCAGGGACATCTTTACGTCCTCAAAAGGCATCAGAGACACGGCCTGAGATTCCCACCCAGCCAATGCAGGAGAGCCGGCCTTGCGTCGCGCTAGGTAATAGCGCGTCACGACGATGCGGCGCGGCACATCAACAAGAAACGCAAATGGTTCGACCAAGAGCCCGGCCTCTTCCCATGTTTCCTTGGCGGCGTTTTGAGCAAGCGAAAGCACCGGCTCAAGCCGGCCTTTGGGGAAAGTCGCTTTAGTCCCCATGAACTCGTTGGTGGGATGCACGATCCAGATGCGTCGGTCGGGCTCAATGACAACGCATCCGGAAGTGGCGCGAAAACCCGGGGGCATCACGAAATCTGGTTCTCCCGTAACGGCATCGGGCACGACGTCACGCCAATACCAGGGATCTTCTTCGGGAATGCCGAGATTGGTAGTGAATGCGAGACCGTTGACCGAATCGGGTAAATCAGGCTCAGCCGTTCGGGAAAGCGTTGCGCTACAACGCGAATCAAGCCACGTATCCCGGCTTGTCGGCGGCGTAGGATGCTCTACCACGACAGGCTTACCGTTTTCGTCCAAACATGGATGCAAGACCATCGTCACGGCGTTGCCCTGAAGTCAATATCAGAAAATGTAATCGGCCTGAAGCTGGAAGGCGTGCGATTCGCGCCCCTGTTCGCTACCGAGATACCGGTAGCCGGCGTGCAGCGTGCCCTTACCGGTCGTCCAGACAAGACCGACCATGCCACGGTAGAGCGTGTGGCTACCTGTGAGCGTTTCGTCATATACCTGACCGTTGTAGGAAGCCTCGATTTCCGTGTCGCCGGCTGTACGAACCACGGCAAAATCAATTTCAGGACGCAACGTCATGCCATTTTCAAACTTAAAAGTATAGGCAGCGTTGAGACCGATCGGGAACTGCCAGATGTTGGCATTGTCCAAACTCCAATCCCCGTGATGACGGGGACGGAACATCGTGTATTCGATCTTGGCGTAGGGCACGACGTCGAGGTTGCCGATTTCGATGCCGTAGCGGGCGGCGGCGTCAAACGTCCAAAGATTGGCGTTGGTTTCGTAGGCCATGCCTCCCATGTCGGAGTCACCCGACATATAGATCCACCCGGCCGAAAGCGCCAGATTCAAACCACCGAAGTTGCGCTGACCGAAAGCTGAAATACCGAAAATATCGCCTTCACCGTCTGCTTTATCCGGTACCCCACGACTTTCGGTATCGGCTCTTGCATAGGTGTACACTACCCCGAAGAAAGCTTCACCCAGACGTATATCGGCACCGAGATTGACGACAGCGAGATCGTTTTCAAAACCAGCATTGTTGACCATGGTATCCGCTTCGTCACTTGCGGCTTTGAGATCAAGCCAGATTGAACCGCCGGCGGCGCGAGAGGTATCGGTGACAGCCCTCGTCATGCGTTCATCAGCGCTTTCACGAACCGTACGAGCGGTTTCGAAAGCAGAAATCGCAAGACCGGAGCTCACAAAGGGCGAAGCGACAGCGGAATTTGCCGCCAAAGCGGCAACACAAGACAGACCGGTGATGAAAAGCGGTTTGAGGTTCATAGGTGCAGCAAAACCGAAAAGTTGTAAGTCAATTACCTTTAGTCAGGGCAACATTTGAGTCTAATCTCTTTGACACGCTGCCACCTAATTCCACTTTTTAAACTTCGCCTCCTGCGGTCACTTTGCAACACTCGTTTTTCCTTCACGACCTCGTATGATCAACACGCATTTGTATTGGGTCTTTCTTCTCGTTGCCATTCCCACAATCCTCTCCCCTGGCCCAGGGGTGCTCATGTCGCTTACCAATTCCATGCGCTACGGCCTTAAATCGGCTCAACCGGGCATCGCAGGTGTCGCTTCCGGCACCCTTGTTGTGGGGTTCGTCTCCGTCACCGGTTTAGGCGTCGTCATCGCGACATCCGAAACGCTATACGGCGCCATTCGCGTGTTAGGCATCCTTTTTCTGTTGTACCTCGGATACAAGAAGTTTCGCGCTAAACCCTTCGCCATTCGACTCGCACACATTGAAAACGAAGAGTATGCCGACACTCCGGTTGAGAACGTCAACAAAAAGAACCTTTTTATCGAAGGCGTTCTGCTGCAAATCAGCAACCCTGCGCTGATCATTTTTTATCTGTCCCTTTTTCCGCAGTGCATCGACAAAACACTGACTTATTGGCCGCAAGTAACCATTCTCACCCTGAACTACGCCGTTCTGGTTTGGCTCATTCACTCTATGTACGGATGGTTGGGTTCGTGGGCTGCGGGCACATTACTAAAGCCCAACGCTGCCGTCTGGATCAATCGTGTGGCCGGCGTCGCCTATTGGCTCCTTGGCGTTGCCTTCCTTTGGCAAATGTTCTCCAACTGGCACGCCTGAGATCAATTCGTACAGAGATCGTAAGACTCAATGTCATAATATGAGAATGATTCTCGATTGGAAGCAAATCTATGGCATTGACGTTTGAACTAAGGTCATCGTTGCGGAATTTTGAATCTCAAAACGAATACGGCTATAAGCCATGTATCAAAAGGAGGTTTCAGAATGCCGAAACGTTACAGTCCAGAAATCAGAAGAACAGCTCTTGAGTTCGTCAATCAGGGACAGACACAAAATTTCCAATACGCACTGGCGACGGACCGCGAAGGAGCACAACATCTATAACACGCTGGGTAAAGGCGCCTGCGATTGTCTTGCCTTCGGCTGCGGAGCGGGCGGCAAACTTTTCGGACACGCATTTATGCAGGAACGCCATCTTGCCGCCTGGGAAAAACAGGTGCTGCGAGGTGAGAAGCCGGTCTTTGCCTTAATGAAGCCCACGGCGAATTGGCACTTGTTACGTACCGTGGCCTGTGCCGTTGAAAATGGCCCATTTAACCTCAAGGAAATCGGCGCCGCTTTCGGTAAAGACGTGGACGGTGCCGCCGCCTCTTTGCTCGGGCAATGGATCGGTGCGGGACTGCTCGAAAAGAGCCAAGACACTTACTGTCCGACCGTTGCCGGAATGTTCTGGCATGTCACAATGGCGCAATTTTTGGTTAACGTCATCTCGAAACGCCTATAAGAGGCAACGCGTTTTCTTTTGGATTCAGAGCCGTAGCCACACAAAACGAATTTTCTGCCCTGAATTAGCGGTAAATCTCTTGCACAATCGCAAAAGAATGTGCATAATGCGCATTCTCCGATTCAGGAGAACACAAAATTTGATCTGTAAAACAGAGACCGCGGAAGGATGGCAGAGTGGTTGATTGTACCGCCCTGGAAAGGCGGCATGTCCGTTTAGGGCATCGAGGGTTCGAATCCCTCTCCTTCCGCCACGAACATAAACCCGTAGATCCTTGATCTGCGGGCTTTTTTGTATCTGCGGCCTGAAAAGCCTTATTCCTCGGGCATTTTGATCTTGCGCGCTCTTGATCGCTCCTGCGCGACTTTGTTCTTTCTTGGCAGAATTTGCACAAGAAGTGGCCTCAAATTGAGGCCACTTCTGGAAGGAGAGTCCATGAGCAAACTGACACAAAATGACGTCCGAAGACTGACTGACGGCGATCACAATTTCGGGGATGGTCTGACCCTTCGAGCCAAGGGTGCCTCTCGTACTTAGGCATTACGCATCCAGTATCAAGGAAAGCGCACTACTCGCGGGCTTGGATCTGCTTTTGAAATGCCACTTGGAAAGGCGCGGTCAGAGTGTTCTCGTTTGCGATTAGAAGTTCTGACTGGAACAGCTCAGACGAAAAGCGAAAGAATCCAAACCTAGCCCGCACCAGTTAAAACTGCGTTCGAAGACATCTGGGGCGTGCGGTTGATGTCCTGGAAGCTGTTGCACATTGGAAAAGTCCGAAGTAAGCAGAGGCGAGTGAACGTACTATCCGCCGCTATGCTTTACCGGTGATTGGCAAGCTTGGTGTCGCTGAAATCACCAGGCAAGACATTCTCCGTATCAGCCTGCCAATCAGGAAATCAAAGACAGAGACCGCCTATCGAGTCCGGGGTCGCCTTGAGACCATTTTTGACTGGTTTATCCGTGAGGGATACCGAGAAAAAGAGAATCCTGCGCGTTGGCGTGGGCAACTTGCGTTCGATTTGCCATCGAAGGAAAAAAATTCACAAAGTTCAGCGCTACGCATTTGCACTTATTCGTTGAACTCTGTCAGCAAAGTCCTTCTGCCACCCGCGCACTTGTCGTGGATGCAAAGGACGAGACAGCGTTGGATTTCTACCTGCGTCTGAACTTTTTTAGGTTAAGCGAAACGAGCCTGCGGGCTGTTTTGCTTTCCCCAAAACGTACTCTGTAGCCTCATTATTTTTTAACCATCCGGGGACTCGAAGGATCACTTCTTGAAGGCATCCATCAACGCGCTTCCAAACTCGATTGCGTTTCGCACTTTACTTGCGTTTTCCGAGCTGCCCCCCCCCCCAAAAAAAAACTTGACAGCCATCCCGATGTACTCTCGGCGATTCTGTCTGCCACCAATCGCTCAACCGTGTAGGAAAGAGCCTGCTGCATACCGTTTCTCGGATCAGACAGCAGAACACGAGCAGCCTGCTTGCGACAAGGACCGAGCACCAGTTTGGATGCAAGAGCCTTCGTCTTGCTGTTAACCTGATTGATCTTGGTCTGAGGAATCGACTGGACTTTTCTGGCGGCATTGGTCGAACCAAGCGAAACGTACATGAACTGCACGAGAGTATCTCTATCCGCGGTACTCGTGTTGTTATAGATGCAACGACCAAGCTCTTCGGCGTCAGTAGCCGCCAATACCGGGGACACCACCAAGCATGCAAGAACCGCCAAAAACGTTTTCTTCAACTTAATTTCTCCTCAAAATCAGACGTATTTTTCGTTTGTTAATCCACTCAAATGAACGCACAGACGAAACAGGCTGCCTCTTTGGAAGCAGCCTGCATTCGTTTGGAATAACGATGGGTTACGGCTGGGCCGGCCCCTTCGTAAGCGACTTATGAATCATACCGATTACGAAGCCGACGACAGCAAAAGGAATCCAACCTAGCCCATAGGTATGCAACGGCACCCACTGAGCAAGAATGGCTTCAAGTCCGCCCATGGCAATCTTGGCTGTCTGCAGGCCGTTGTATAGCGCCATCACGAACGTAAAGCCGATCGTCCATGCCCACACGCAACGACGGCCGCCGATCATGTTGTGCAGGAACGAAAGAATCACCAACGCCACGCAGAGCGGGTACAAGAACATCAACACCGGAATGGTCGAAACGATGATGGTCTTCAAACCGAACAAGCCGATGAGGTAGGAAATCACAGTAAAGATGACAACCCAAACGCCGTACTTGATGCGGCCGCCGGACAAATTCATGAAGTGAGCGGCCGTGCAGCTGATCAAACCGATCGCGGTCGTCAAGCAAGCCAAAATCACCATGGCCGCCAAAAGCATCGCACCGCCGTTACCGAAAAGAAGTTTGGCACTCAAAGCAAGAATCGGAGCACCGGTTTCCTGAATGCCGATCGCGCTCACGCTCTCCGCACCGATCTTCGCAATGAAGATGTAGATAACGCCGAGCATCGGAGCGGCAATCAACGCGGCCTTGAACACTTCGCGTGCAATGTCGGACTGCTTGGTAAAGCCGGCATCACGGACGACCCCAATGGTGAGAGACGCGAAGATCAACGCGGCAATAGCGTCGAGCGTGTTATAACCATCAAGGATTCCCTGGACAACAGCCATCACGGGAGTCGCGTAGGGAGCGGCAGGTGTCTGCGGTTCGCCCATCGGAGTGATGAAGCTCTTGATAATAAAGACCACCAGCGTCAAAACCAACAGCGGCGTCAGGATCTTGCCGACACGATCAACAAGCTTGGACGGAGACGCAGCAAGCCATCCGGCTACGCCCAAAAAGACAGCCAGAAAGATCGGCATGCCGACTTCGAGTTGAGACGGCTCAAGGAAAGGAACAATAGCAATTTCCCAGGAGACCGTACCGGTACGAGGAACAGCAAAGCAGGGACCAATGGCCAGAATGCAGACTGTGGAATAGAAAACGCCGAACCACGGATGGACGCGGTTGCCGATTTCACGTAGGCCGGGAAGACCGGAATAGCCCACGGCCATCACGGTGAGTAGAGGCAGACCGACGCCGGTGATGCAAAAGCCCAGCAAAGCCCACCAGACATCGGTGCCGGCGGCCTGTCCCATGGAGGCCGGAAAGATGAGGTTGCCCGCGCCGAAGAAGAGCGCAAAGAGCATCAGACCAATAGGAATAAATCGCGTTCGGGAATCCGATTGCATGAATACACCTTGTATTTATCAGCTTTTTGTTATGAAAGAATGTCGGGAACCGCCGTGGAGCGCCAACGCAAATCCACGCTTTCCGAGTCTTGGATCCGGAAAAAGTATCGACATACGGCAAACAGCATCAGGGGTCGCCTGTTTGTACTGTGTGACCTACTGCCGAATATGCGGTCCCAATGCTTAAAGGCGTGCGCATGAAGCTGAGGGTAGGCTTCGGGGGTGCGCGAGCGGGAACCCGTTTCATCCTTACAAACGAATTCCTGTCCGTCGGAGCTTGGATCACAAACTTGACGGCGGCATTGGTTTCCGAACTCCGATTCTACGAATAAGCAAGCGCTCCCGCTAAGAAAAATCGCTAAAAATGCGATTATTTTCGGATTTTCGTGTTTAAAAACATCAGAATTAAGGCATTTTCCCTAAAACTTGGGCGTAAAAGGCAACAAAACACAAGGTCTCGCGCTTTTGACGTCTTTCCGATTTCGATCCAAACGACAGGCCCCTCGTTTTGGATTTGGCCGACGTCAAAGCACGGTCAATCTGCAAGATTTTTACAATTCGGTTCTCGTTTTTTACGGCCTCGTTGCGTAATCTATCGGGCAAAAGTAGTAGTTACCATTAAAATGTTGTCCTGAAGGCTCGATGCGCCTCAGCGTCCGACATGCCTCAGCTTCCCAAACAGGTCTCTGGCTCCGGCCTCCCCTGTTTTTTTGTTTTGTCGGACATCCCGGTTGCGCCGGCGCCGTGTGCCCGTTAAGCGATGTTCGGGTCATCTCGATTAAAAGAATTACAACCGCCCATGCCCAGTAAAACTCTGTCGGACTTTAAAGACCGCTTACTGAAGCCCAGTCCCAAGAGATCGGAAAAACGCCCCGCCACCAAGCACACCCTGCCGGCGGCTTTTGCCTTTTTCCTGATTTCGATCTTTATTCCGTTAGAACGCGCCTTCTGGCAGGGCATCATCGCGCGCCGCCGCGAGCTCTATCCGCACGTCAATTTTGATCATCTGTGCTTTGCCGATGTCCTGCGCATCTGCATCCAGACGGTTTTTCTGGCCTTTTTTACGGCGCTGCCCGTACGCGACTTCTGGCAGTTCAATCCGCTCGCGCGTTTCATTCGCGCCGTCATCCGTTTAGTGGGCCGCATCGGCGACGCTATCGGACGTCTGGGCGGACGGATTATCTTCAACATCGGCGCCAATGTGGTCAAAAGCCGCCGCCGCGTCGGTCGAAAGCAGGTTTCGAAGTTCCAAAACTCGATTTTTTGGGCCGCCGGCATCGTGGCTGGTCTTCTTGCCATCCTATGCATCACACAGCCTTTTAATGTGCAAGGCCAGGTGGTGTTCCTTTCAATCATGCTTTTATCGGCATGGTCGCTCACTCACATCAAGGCCCGTATCTCGCTGATGCTCCTTTTTGTGCTCTCGGTGACCGTTTCGGGCCGCTACCTGTGGTGGCGCTACACCTCCACAATTCACGCCGACGGCGCGATCAGCCTCTTTTTGTCATGCCTGCTTCTGGCCGCTGAAACCTACGCCTTCATCGTGATGGTCCTGGGCTACTTCCAGGTCTGCTGGCCGCTGGACCGCCGTCCGAAGCGCTTACCCGCCGACCGCTCGACTTGGCCCACAGTCGACATTTTCATTCCGACCTACAACGAGTCGCTTGAAGTCATTAAACCCACGGTCTTCGCCGCCAAGAACCTCGACTGGCCGGAAGACAAGATCAACGTCTACATCCTCGACGACGGCAGTCGAGATTGGGTAGAGGATTTTGCCAAGGCCGCCGGCGTTCATTACATCAAGCGCGACGAACACAACCACGCCAAGGCCGGCAACATCAACAACGCGATGAAGCTCACTTCGGGCGAGTTCATCACGATCTACGACTGCGACCACGTCCCCTCTTCGGACTTTCTCACGAGCACCGTGGGCTGGCTCGTGCACGACAAGAAAATCGCGCTCGTTCAGACGCCGCACCACTTCTATTCACCCGATCCTTTTGAAAAGAACCTGCATCTCGACCGCGCCATGCCGTTTGAGAACTCGCTCTTTCACGACTACATTCAGAAAGGCAACGATACTTGGAACGCGGTCATGTTCTGCGGCTCCAACGCTGTGATGCGCCGCAGCGCTTTGGAAGAAATCGGCGGCATTGCCGTGGAAACGGTGACCGAAGACGCACATACGTCTTTGAAACTAAACCGCCGCGGCTGGAAGTCAGCCTGCATTTCCAAGCCTCTGGCTTCAGGTCTCTCAACCGAATCGCTTTCGGCTCATATCGGTCAGCGCATCCGTTGGGCACGCGGCATGATCCAGATCTTCCGTCTTGACAATCCCTTGCTGAAAAAAGGCCTCACGCTGCCGCAGCGCCTGTGTTTCATGAACGCGATGATTCACTTCCTGCACGGCTTGCCGCGCATCATCTTCCTGCTGGCTCCCCTGCCCTACATGTTCTTTGACATCTATGTCATCTACGCCACGGCAGCGGCTATTTTCGCCTACGTAATTCCGCACATGGTTCACGCGGCCATCACCAACCAGCAGCTGCAGCGCGGCTATCGATATCCGTTCCTGGGCGGCGTCTATGAAACGGTGCTGTCCTGGTACATTCTGCTGCCGACGACCGTCGCCCTGATCTTCCCGCACAAGGGCAAGTTCAACGTGACGGCCAAGGGCATGACTATCGACAAGAAGTATGTCGACTGGCGCATTGCAACACCGGTGCTCATTTTGATGGTATTGAACCTACTCGGCCTTGCAATCGGCATCTATAAGACCGTAACGGCTGCCGACCCGCAGGTTTCCACCCTCATCATCAACATTGCTTGGATAGCCTACAACCTGTTGGTACTGGGTGCCGCTTTCGCTGTGGCTGTGGAAGAAATCATGGAGCATCCGCTGCCTCGCGTGCCGCTGAAGGCAGGCGCCGTCGTGATTACCGACGACGGCAGCAGACATGCCGTGCCGGTCGTCGAATTCAGTCAAACCGAACTTGTTCTTGATCTCAAGGGCCTCGCCGTGGGCGAATCGGTTGCCATCGAAATGACGGGCAACGGTCACACGGACACATTCAAGGCAACTGTTGCTCGAGAAGCTAAAGGCTTTACGGAATTTGATCTTATTTTCGAATCGGTTGAAGATGAAATTCGCTTCAACCGCCAAACGTTTGCGCGGGAAGGACATTGGGGCGACAAATTTGACCATCATGTCGACGATCGTTTTGTTGCCGGTTTCCTGCGTCTAGTCGGCTTTGCCGCATACGGCTTCAAGTCACTTATTGAATTTCTGCCGGGGACGGCAGGACGCATTGTTCGCTATGTCGTGAGCTTCATGCCGCGCATGCCCAAAACGTCCGTCGGCCTCTAATATTTTTGAGTTTCACCCAAATGAACAAAAGAGACTTCTCTTTCAAGCATTCCCTCACCACGTTGTCGGTCTGCTCCCTTTTGGCATTTTCCGCAACCCACGCACTGGCTCAGACCGGTGACGCACCTGTGTGGCGTACGGACCTGACGGGCGGCGAAACGACAACGTACGCACTGTCCGACCTGGCTCCCGGCATGGCGGGCAAACCCATCAAGCTCACAGGATCGAGCAATTCCGGATACTTTGATTTCACAGTCAAACCCGATGAAGTGGTCATGGGCGGCGAACTGACGCTGAACTTCACCGTCTCGCCCTCGATGCTTGCCAACGTCACGCAGCTCAACATCTTTCTGAACGGAGAACTGCAGGAAACAGCGGCCTTGTCTGCCAAACAAATCGGCAAACCTCAGTCTCTTGTCTTCAATCTCGGCTCGAAGTCTTTCCGTACCGGACAAAACCAGGTTCGCGTGGAATTTGTCGGCCACTATCAGACGGTGTGCGAAAACGCCTCCAATCCCTCGCTTTGGATGGACATCGCCCCCGAAAGCGAACTTGCTCTCAACAAAGCTTTTGTGAGACTGCCCAACGATTTGTCGCAGTTCCCAGCTCCCTTTATCGCAGCAGGCGACTCCGGTCAAAACACGACTCTTCCGATCGTCTTTGCGCAACAGCCCACCGACAAAGAAGCCACCGCAGCAGCGATTGTCGCTGGTTACACAGGCAGCCTATCTCAATGGGGTAAAGCAGAATTCCCCGTCTACTTCGGTGAAGTTCCTGCCAAGGGCCATTTCGTCGTCTTTGCCACCAACGACCGCAAGCCGGCATTTCTCTCGGAACTGCCCGCTTTTGAAGGTCCCCGCATTGAGCTTCGCGACGTTCCAGGCGGACAGCACGAAAAGATGCTCCTCATCAGCGGCCGTAACGATGAGGATCTTGTCGTAGCCGCCAAGGTGCTCACTTCCGGTACGCAAATGATCGGTGACAACCACCGCGTTCGCGACTTCAAAGACGAACCCGTGCAGGGCGCCTATCAGGCTCCGAACTGGATTGACCCACAGCAGGCCATCACGCTGAGTTCTCTCATGCGTTACCCGACGCAGCTCACCTCGCGCGGCGCCGTGTTGCCTGCCATTCACCTTAATCTGAATATGGCTCCCGACATCTACGCCATTGACGGAGCCAAGGCCGACCTCAACCTCTTTTACCGCTACAGCAAGCCCGCCGAAGGTCAGGTTGCGCAGATGCGTGTCCTCATGAACACAGCGCTTGCCGGCAGCGACAACATGGACAGCGGCACGGATCGCGCCCGCTCCGAAGTGCTCGTGCAAGCGTCTCCCGGCCCGCTTTTCTCGGCCGTAGGTCCGCGTGACGGCATGTCACTCACCAATGACCTCTCGATAGAGGCCTTCTACGGCACGCAAGCCCTGGAAGGTACGCCCGAAAATTGCCGCACCGTGGCGCTTCCGAGCAACAACTTCCAGATCGATCCGTCTTCGAGCATCGCCTTCAGCGGCTTTTATCACTATGCACAGCTGCCGGAAATTGCGCTCTATACCAAAGGCGGTTTCCCCTTCTCCAAATACGCCGACTTGTCGCAGACAGTTGCCGTTTTGTCGGACGCCTCCAACACTCAGTACGTGACCACGCTTTTAAACGCCATCGGCCGCATTTCTTCCGCCACAGGCTCTGTGCCGTTGCAGGTAACCGTCACTTCCAAGCTTGGCAACGATGTGCTCAAAGGTAAGGACGTGCTTTACGTGGGCGGACTCCCTGCCAACATCACAAGCCTGAACGACGATACAGCCAAGAATCTTGAAAACGCTGTTGTCGATTTTCTTGGCGGCAAATCTGCTCAAACCGGTGTTGAAGATCCGGAAAATGCCCCCCTGGCGGCTTTGCTTTCCGTGAAGTCGCCAGCTGACAGCGGACGCGCTGTGGTGGCGCTTCTATCCGACGGCTCGCGTGGCGCAAAGCTTCTCAACGATTCGCTTGCCAACCGCGCTCAGCTTCAGGATGCCAGTGGCGGCACGGTTTTCGTGTCCTCGCAGGGACTCACCTCCTTCAAGCCCTCGCAGACATGGTGGGTTGGAGATCTCCCCTGGTACCAACGCGTCTGGGTTTCCTTTGCCAATCGTCCGTTCCTATTGGTGCTCTGCGCTTTGATTGCTGCTGTCGTGGCCGGCTGGGGCATCTTTGCCGGCATGCGCCGTTGGTTGCGCGGCCGTTCGTCGCTCTAATCCGATCGGAGAACCAAACATGAAATTCATTTCCCGTTCGATTTGCGCCGCTTCCGTCTGTGCCGTGCTGGCCGGTCTTTGCACCTCGGCTCAAGCTTGGGACAAGTGGGATGCTTTCAAGGCGGCAAACGTCAACGACTCTTTCCGCGTTGTGGATTACAGCGACAACCGCCGCATCACGACAAGTGAAGGCCAGTCCTACGCCATGTTCTTTGCCTTGGTCGCCGGTGATAAGGACTCGTTCGAAAAACTCCTGAAGTGGACGGAAAACAATCTCGCTTCGGGCGACATCACCAAGTACAAGCCGTCTTGGCTTTGGGGTAAGCACGGCAACAGCTGGGGCATCATCGACAGCAACAACGCCGCCGACAGCGACATGTGGATTGCCTACTGTCTGCTCGAAGCAGGCCGTCTGTGGGACCGTCCGGACTTTACGGCCAAAGGCAAAGCCATGATGGATCTGCTCATGAAGGACGTGCGCGACGTCAAGGGACTCGGCAAGGTTCTTCTGCCGGGCTACAAGGGCTTTGAGCAGGAAAATTTCGTAACGCTCAATCCGTCTTACTACCCGGTCTTCATCATGCGCCGCTTTGCAGTGGAAGATCAGTCCTGGAATCCGGTTATCGAAGGTACTGTACGCTCGCTCGTACGCTCCGCCCCTCGCGGCTACGCGCCCGACTGGGTGCGCTTTGACCGTCAGGGTAAGGTCATTCCCGAAAAGGGAGCGGACTACACTCTCGGCTCCTACAACGCCATTCGCACCTATATGTGGGCAGCCATGATGTCCCCGGCCGACCCGGTGCACGACATTCTGGTAGAGCATTTCGAGCCGTTTGCCAAGCTCACACGCGACACCAACATGCCGCCCGAAAAGATCAACATCATCACTGGTGAACGTCACGGTTACGGCTCTCCTGGCTTTGCCGCCTGCGTGCTTGAACTGCTTGGCAAGGGCCCCACGCAGGATTACTTACGCACCGTGATCGAAAACGATCCGATCATCGGCGAAAACTACTACCGCAATACGCTGATGCTTTATGCCATCGGCTTTGACCGTGGTCTGTACCGATTCGATCGAAACGGCTACCTGCAGCTCTCACCTAAGGCACAGCTCACACAGGTACCGCCCAAGGCAATAGTACCTGTCGATAAGTCTGCCGACAAAGAAGATCATCAGGAAGAGGCTGAAGAAGCGCCTGAGCAGGTCAAGACCGATGCGGCAACCCCCGCCACAAACAATGTAACGTCGGCTCCGGCGGTTTCGGCTTCCAAGGCAACTCAGCCTACGGCCCCGGCTACCGCCGCTCCGAAGGCTGTCGAGCAAGCTCAGCAGCCCAAGGCTTCAGCCGATAACAGCGCACCGACATCAACTCAAGCACCAGCCGCCCCTGCTGTATCAACTCCTGCCGCTCCGGCGGCACCGGCAGGTGGTGCTACAGCAACGACTGAGGGAACCAACAAGTGAAATCCGTCGGAAACTTTACCGGACGCATGGTCGGCGGCCTCGGGTTATGGAACGTCTACTTCATCTGCAAGTTTTTCCTGACCCAGCTCGGCTACCTGCGACTCGAACTTTTTGCCAACATCGCGCTTTTCTGCTTCCTGTTGTTGCCTGCCAACTCCAAAGGCATGCGCGTCTTAAAGCAGCTGATCGCGTTGGGTTGCGGCATTGCACTGCTTTGGTCGGAAAGCTGGCTTCCCGGCCCGCAGAGCATTATGGCCAATGCGACCGGCATCACGGGCTTTTCCGTTAACTACGTCCTGCAGCTCATTTGGGACTTCATCAACTGGCGTATGGTCTTTGCAGGCTGTGCGATTCTGTTGATTTACTACGCTGCACGCGACTTCATCCGAGTAACGGCCGTCACCGGCTGTTGGCTGTTGTTCCTCGTCGTCTCGCCTTTCTTCGGTTCGGCGCCTTCGCAGCAAAGCAACCTCGTGCCGCAAACAGCCACAGGCAAGACAGCTGTAGGTAACCCGACCGATACGGCCGCGGCACTGGCTGCTGCCAAAGGTACCTCTCAGGGCGAAGCATCTTCCGAAGAAATCGACAAGTGGTACCAGACGTTCATCGCCTACGAAAAGGATCGCGTAGCAAAGTTCCCGGACTCCATCAAACCTAAAGACACGCCGTTTGACATCGTAATCCTCAATATCTGTTCGCTTTCGACGGACGACTTGATTGCGGCCAACTTGATCAACAACAGGACGTTCAGTCAGTTCAACATACGTTTTGATCACTTCAATTCGGCCACGTCGTATTCGGGACCGGCTGCTCTGCGCCTGTTAAACGGCGCCTGTGGTCAGCCTTCACATGATGCACTCTATGACACGCGTCGTCCGGAATGCGAAATTATGAATCGTCTCGATTCGCTCGGTTTTAAGCAACATCTGTTCCTGGACCACAGCGGTGTATACGACAACTACCTCAATGCCATGCGCACGCAGGCAGGTCTAACCGCACCTTTCGAGCGCCGCCGTTATCCGGTCAAGTACGTGAGCTTCAACAACGAAGAAATTGCCGATACGCTCTCCGTGTTCCGCCACTGGCGCAGCGTCGTCAACAAGGCCAAGGATCCGCGCAGCGTTTCGCTCTTTAATTTCATTGCT
>ENA-ORSY01000248-ORSY01000248.1-human-gut-metagenome-genome-assembly--contig:-NODE-248-length-59776-cov-52.097905_pt1 | contig 59776 bp, 48 predicted proteins | sample MGYA00242193_ERZ509160 | MGnify/ENA primary metagenome ERZ509160 (study PRJEB26280, sample SAMEA2338670) | human gut metagenome | biome: human gut; feature: human-associated habitat; material: faeces...
AAACTCCGATGATGGTCAGTTGACTCTATGGGAAAATTTCTTTGGACAGTAGTGTTTTGCAAATATAACTACAAACATATATTTACACAATAACGGAAATCCGTGATTTTATGCACATAAAACCGTTATTCCGTCAACACTTAGCCAAAAATCAACGAGAAAACAATATCAGGATATCATAAGCATGGCATAGTATGGCTTAAACCCCAATCGGCAATTAAACCCCATATTACTTTATCAATATTTTGCATTGATGCTTTAAGCCTGTCTTATTGTTTCTATTGGCGTCTGTTTTTTCTTGACATAGCCCACTATGCCTACGAAAAATCTAACGAAAACCCGCTAAATATAAAGAAAAATCCCGACCGAATCTTTATGACTGATTTGGGTTAAAGAACAAAAAACCTGCGCCAATCGAACAGAAACGGCATGGCGCAGGTTAAACGACAAGCATCTTCATGCTTGCAGCCCCTATAAAACTAACATCGGCATCAGACCGCTGTTAAACTGTTGTGGGCTTATGAAAAAACTAAGACATTTTCGGTCTTTTTCTCCAAACAGCCGTTATGTTTCAACGGCCAGGAGAGTTATCGCCGCACCGCCTACAGCAGATTTGCCCGCTGAAGGCGGCCGGCAATATTGTTTAGAACTCGAGCACGAGCACCTGACGCGGAGTGAGCTTCAGGTCTTTATCAAGAGCCACGCTGCTGCCGGTCAGCACGTCGCGTGCCTGCTTTGTCTGTCCGATAACCTCGGCATAGCGCTTAACAGAGAGAGCGGCATCCTTGCGTGTGCCGTTGATAACGGTCATTACGGTCTTGCCGTTATACTGACGTGCAATGACATATACGCCCTTATAAGGTATAAACTGCTTCTGGCTGCCCTTGATTATCACGTCGTTGCCCTGACGCCAGTGGAGCAGATTGCTCAGCCATGTGAACATTGCGTTCTCTGCCTTTGTGCGTCCTTCAGCAGCAAAGGCATTGCGCTCGTCGCCCTTGAAACCGCCGGGGAAGTCCTTGCGCACGTTGCCGTCGGTAACTTCCTTTGTGCCGTTCATCAGGATTTCAGTGCCATAATAGAGCTGCGGTATGCGGTTTACGGTGAGCAGCAGCGCAAGAGCCTGCTTCAGTGCCGTTGTGTCCTTGCCGTTGCCGAGGAAGCGGTCGGTGTCGTGATTCTCAATGAAAGCCATGACGCTCGACGGGTTAGGATAAAGATAGTCGTAAACCAGACTGTTGTATATGCGGTTGTATCCGTTCCACCAGTCGTCTGTGTTCTCCTTCTTCGCCATGTTTATCTTGTCGTAGAAGCTGAAGTCCATCACCGTCTTCAGATAGCTGTTCTTCTTGGCTATCTTAGAGTCTTTCTGCCATGCGGCTGTATAGGCCGGCTCGGTTACCCAAGTCTCGCCTACAACGTTGAAGTTAGGATATTCCTCGTCGAGAGTATTCATCCAAAGGGCCATGGCGTCGGCATCGGCATAAGGATAGGTGTCCATGCGTATGCCGTCGATGCCTACAGTCTCAATCCACCACTCGCTATTCTGTATGAGATATTTAATGACGTGAGGATTCCTTTGGTTAAGGTCGGGCATAGACGGAACAAACCATCCGTCAACAGTCTCGTGCAGGTCGATGTCGCTTACGTATGGATCAACCACAGGCGTAAGCTTATAGCTTGTCTGCAGGTAGAGGTCGTTAACCTTGCTGTCGGCCGAGCCGTTATCGTTCTTGCCTGACTTATCGGCTGCAGCGAGCCATTCTGGAGTGTTGAGCCAATCCTTTGAAGGCATGTCCTTTATCCACGGATGCTCAAAGCCACAATGGTTGAAAATCATGTCCATAACCACCTTCAGGCCATTCTGGTGTGCCTCGTCTATGAGCCTGCGGTATTCTTCGTTGGTGCCAAAGCGCGGGTCTACTTTATAATAGTCGGTTGTGGCATAGCCGTGATATGAGCTTTGAGTGCCGTTGTCGGGCGAATCGTTCTCAAGCACGGGAGTGAACCACAGCGCGGTTACGCCAAGCTCGTTAAAGTAGTCAAGGTGCTGACGTATGCCTTCAAGGTCGCCTCCGTGGCGCAGGCTCGGCTGCGAGCGGTCTATCTTGTAGCTGTACTTTGTCTTCACGGCATTGTTCTTCTGGCTGCCGTCGGCAAAGCGGTCGGGCATGAGCATGTAGAGCACGTCGGCGTTGGTGAAGCCCATGCGCTTGTCGCCGCTCATCTCGCGTGCCTTAAGCAGATACTTAACTTTCTTTGTCGAGCCGTTGTTCTTGAAGTTGAGCGTCATTGTTCCGGGCTGCGCTCCGTCAAGATTAAGGTAGACCAAGAGATAATTAGGACTGTCGAGGCGCACCAGGCTGTCCACCTTTACACCGGGATAATCCGTTGTAACGTCTGCTGTCTTGATGCCTTCTCCGTAGACCATCAGCTGCAGTGACGTGTTCTTCATTCCCACAAACCAGTCTGTAGGTTCAATGCGGTCTATCTTTACCGCTGCTTTCATTGTCATAATGCTGAGCAATAAGCTTAAAGATAAAACTAATCTGTTCATGATTATTTGGTTATTTGTTTATGTTATTATTTTCAGTCGGGTGATGTCTTACATTCATCTACGCGGCATGTCAGTCGTGAATGATGAGTGCCGACTGCGCCGGAACGTTCACTTCGCTGCCGCTGACAATGCCGAGTCCGCTCTCGTTGATAACGCCGTTGCGGCAGACAACTGTGTAGCTGCCTTCAGGAACGGCTACGGTGCGTGCCTCCTTGGCAGAGTTGAGCACCACGATGATGTTCTTCCATGCGTCGCCTCCGGCATTGTCTTTCAGGCGGAAGGCCACGAGATTATCCTGCACGGGCAGGAATTCGAGATGGCGGCGCACTTTATCGGCAGTGCCGAGACGGAATGCCGGATGATTCTTGCGCAACGATATGAGCTTGCTGTAATAGTCCATTACTTGCGGATACTTGTCAAGATTGGTCCAATCAAGGCGGTTGATGCTGTCGGGAGAGTTATAGCTGTTGTGCACTCCCTTCTTGTCGCGCAACATCTCTTCGCCGCTGAGAATGAACGGCATGCCCTGCGATGTCATTACGGCAGTCTGTGCCAGCAGGTCGAGACGTATCAGTTCGTCGATGCTTATGCCGGGAATACTTGTGCGCAGACGGTCAACGAGGCACATGTCGTCGTGGCAGCTCACGTAGCTGAGCATCTGCACTGGCTCTGCAGCCCATGCTTCCTTGCTGTAGTTTACCTTTGTCATGTCTACCTGCGGATGGCTGATGGCTCCGGCTATGCCGAACTTTATGCTCTCCTCGTTGCCGGGAACGGCTGCCAGGAAAGCACCCTTGTGGTCATCGTTGAACGGACCGCGCAGAGCGTCGCGCAGCTCGTCGCCAAAGGCAGATATGCCGGGCATGCTGCTCATGTTGGCCTTCATGGCCAGCTTGTCCTGCGGATAGGCACACGGACCTGCCGACCAGCCTTCGCCGTATATTATTGTGGCAGGATATTCCTTATTGAGCGCTGCACGTATCTGGTTCATCGTCTCTATGTCATGAACGCCCATGAGGTCGAAGCGGAAACCGTCGATGTGATATTCCTTAACCCAATATAACACCGACTCTATCATAAACTTGCGCATGGCAGGGCGTTCGCTTGCCGTCTCGTTGCCGCAGCCCGAGCCGTCAGACCAGCGTCCGTCGGCTGTCTTGCGGTAGAAGTAGCCGGGATAGGTGCGCTCAAAGTTGCTTCCCTCTATGTTGAATGTATGGTTGTAGACCACGTCGAGTATAACGCGTATGCCTGCCTTATGCAGAGCCTGCACCATCTGCTTAAACTCCTTAATGCGTGTTGCGGGCGTATAGGGGTCGGTCGAGTAAGAACCTTCGGGCACGTTGTAGTTCACAGGGTCGTAGCCCCAGTTATACTGAGGTTCATTGAGGCGTGTCTCGTCTACCGAAGCGTAGTCGAACGACGGCAATATGTGTACGGCATTTACGCCAAGTTTCTTCAGATGCTCTATAGCCTTAGGCTCTGTCAGCGCCAAAAACTTACCTTTATTCACAAGGCCCGACGAAGAGTCGACAGAGAAGTCGCGGTGGTGCATCTCATATACAATGAGGTCAGCCGGACTTACAACCGTGGTTATGCGGTCGGTGTCCCATCCTTCGGGATCAGTGGCAGACATGTCTATGATGGCTGCTCTCTGTCCGTTTACTCCCACGGCCTTGGCAAACACTCCGGCGCACTCTCCTGCCCCGGTGTCAAAGGTGTAGAACTTGCCTTTCAGGTCGCCTTTAAGCTCGGCAGAATATGTCTCGGCTGCCGTGCGCTTCATCTTAACGGTCTTCACCGGCTTGCCGCCCTGTCCGTCGTCGTATATGCGCAGCGTAACCTGCTTTGCATTGTCGGGAGCAAAGAGCTGAAAACGGGTAAGCCCGGGAGTATAACAAGCCTCGCTGAAGGTCTGTGCACCGGCCTTTGGTGCCAGCAAGAAGGACAAGATGCCCATAACAAGAATCTTTTTAAATTTCATACTGTGGTATGCTTTATTGTTTTCTGGTATTTTTTGTCGTTCATATAAAATATTACTACAGAAGGTATAACATCCTGTATGTCAGGGTATTATAAAAGGCCACCTTTCAGGCTCCAAAAGGTGGCCTTTTACATGCAGAAAGACGGCCTTTTGGAGCCTGAAAGGATGTCTTTTGGAAAACGTCAGGTTTTCTTTCCTCTCCGCATTTCTGTATTTTGTATTGTTATTGAGCGATGAGCGACACGGCAAAGCCTCCGCCGGGAGCTTCCTGCAGCTTGAGCACGTCGCCCTTCTTAACAATCTTGTGTGTTATCTCGTATGCCTTAGGATTCTTCTCATAGTGAGCGTCCTTGGCATCGGCGTATATCGTGCAGTCATACTTGCGGCCCTTGTCGAGGAAGTCGAGCTTAACGACGGCCTTATGTCCGTTTTCGTCACATTTTCCTCCGACAAACCAGTTGTCTGTTCCTTTAGCCTTGCGTGCAACGGTGATATAGTCGCCCGGCTCGGCCTCTAGATATTTTGAGTCGTCCCAGTCTACGGCAACGTCGCGTATGAACTGGAAGGCATCATAATACTTCATGTAGTTCTCGGGCAGGTCGGCAGCCATCTGCAGCGGACTGTACATAACGAGATAAAGCGACAGCTGGCCTATGAGCGTTGTGTGAACAAACGAAGTGTTCTCGCTCCATGTGTTGAGCTGAGTTTCAAGAATACCCGGAGTGTAGTCCATCGGACCTCCCTGAAGACGTGTGAACGGCAGCACGACAGTGTGGTCGGGACGGCTTCCGCCGAACGCCTCATACTCTGTTCCGCGTGCGCTCTCGTTGCCCACGAGGTTAGGATATGTGCGGCAAAGACCTGTAGGGCGTGTTGCCTCGTGTGCGTTGACCATGATATGATGCTTTGCTGCCTCCTTTACGGCACGCAGATAGTGGTTGTTCATCAGCTGACCGTAGTGGTACTCGCCGCGCGGAATGATGTCGCCAACGTAGCCGCTCTTCACGGCGTCGTAGCCATACTTGTTCATCAGCTCATATGCTTTCTCCATCCAGCGCTCATAGTTCCATGCCGACGAAGATGTCTCATGGTGCATCATCAGCTTGACACCCTTAGAGTGGGCATACTCGTTGAGCATCTTGATGTCGAAGTCAGGATAAGGAGTGATGAAGTCGAAGACGTCGAGCTTTGAGTGTCCGAACCAGTCCTCCCATCCTTCGTTCCATCCTTCAACCAGCACCTCGTCGAGTCCGTTGTCGGCAGCGAAGTCGATGTATTTCTTCACATTCTCGTTGTTGGCTGAGTGTGTGCCGTTGGGCTTGCACTTGCTGTAGTCGGTAACACCGAGATGAACCGACGGAAGGTCGTTGGTGTAGCTCCATGTGCCACGGCCAACAATCATATCCCACCACACACCGCAGTATTTTATAGGACGTATCCAGCTTACGTCGTCGAGCGCGCAAGGCTCGTTGAGGTTGAGAATGAGGTTGGAAGAGAGCATGTCGCGTGCGTCGTCGCTCACGATAACCGTGCGCCACGGCGTGTTGAACGGAGTCTGTATATAGCCCTTGTAGCCCTGTGCGTCGGGTGTGAGCCACGACTCAAACACCATGTTCTTGTCGTCAAGGTTAAGGTGCATTGTGGCATAGTTTACGCAGGCTGCCTCATGAATGTTGATGTAAAGTCCGTCGTCGGTCTTCATCTGCAGCGATGTCTGCACGCCTGTCGGCGAGAATGTGGTCTGCGATGAGTTTGGTGTTATGGCACTCTTCATCAGTCCGCGTATCTCCGAGAGCTTCGACTCCACGGTCTCATACTCCTGCGTGTCGTAGTCGCCCGGTATCCAGAAGGCCTTGTGGTCGCCGGCCATGGCAAACTGTGTGTGCTCTTCCTTTATAACGAAATAGTTGAGCTCTTCCTGCTGCGGAAACTCGTAGCGCAGTCCCATTCCGTCGTCGTATACACGGAAACGGATAACGATGTTGCGCTTTGTTGACGGCTGGTTGAGCGTAACGGCGAGCTCATTGTAGTGGTTGCGTATTGTGGCAGTCTCGCCCCACACCGGCTTCCATGTCTCATCGAATGTTGAAGTGTCAGTCTTGGCAACTACGAAACCGTCCATCAGGCTGGTTTCTTCCATGCCCTTGCTGGCGTGCTTTGTCTTGGCCAGCTCAAGTCCCAGATAACTCGGCTTTACGACAGCCCGTTTTTTGTAGCTAACTTCATAAACAGGTCGCCCGTTGTCGAGCGAGAACTTCACCGACACATTGCCGTTGGGAGATTTTACGGTCTGCGCCATTGCCAGCATCGGCAGAAGCATCAATGCAAATAAAATCTTACGCATATTAGTTAAGTTAATATTGAATATAGGTTAGAAATTCATGTCTGGCATAAAAGACGGCAGGCCTGACTGCCTGGCCTGCACGTATTCAGTGTATCATGATGAAAGAATTACATACGTCCGCTCTCTTTGATAAGGTCGGTTATGTTCTGGTTATAGTCGTGTGCCTCCATGAGGTCTTCAATGCACATATGCATCCTGTAGCGCCAGTAGTGACGCGGATTGGAAGGTATGTTTATGCGCTCTGCATTGGCGTCGGCCAGGCGTATGCTCTCGTCTACAGCCAGCCAGTCCTGCACGGTCAGTATGCACAGCATGGACGGGCACAGCAGATGGCGTGATATGATGTCGCGTGCAAGCCATCCGGGCAGCGGATGAGGCGCAGCGCCATATTTCTGCAGCACGTTGTTATAGTAGTCTTGCGTGCGGCTCGCATCCTCGTCCCACCACTGGCGCAGCGTCGGCGTGTCGTGGCTTGATATCGTGCACACCGAGCGGTAAGGATTGCGCGACAGCACACCGAAGCGCACGCTCGGATCTTTGGGCATCGACTGTAGCTCGAGACTGAGTATCTTAAGTTCGTTCATCACCCACTGAACACAGTCGGGCACCATGCCTAAGTCTTCGGCGCACACAAGCATGCGGGTGGCCTCAACGAGTTTGGGCAGCTTGTTCATCGCCTCACGATACCAGAACTGGTTGTTGCGGCGATAATAGTAGTCGTTGTATATCTTGTTGAACAGGAACTTGTCGCTGTCGTAGAGCGACTCGTAGATGAAGTCAAACTGCACTGATATGCGCGGATGGAACTTATTGGGGTCCCGATGGTCGCGCACAAAGAGCACGTCGCTTATCAGCGCATACAGGCCGTCGCGCAGGTCGGTGTCGTCCTTGTCGGTCTTGCCCTCAAAGGCAGCCTCAACCTTGCGCTGTGTGTCATATTCGGGCTTCATGCGGTAGCGGCCGTCGTGTGCAGGCTCAAGATAAGTGTCGCGCACCATTGCCGCCCTTTCGCCGAACATGCGGTCGAGCACCCAGTCGGTGATGAACGGTTCGGTGAACAGTTCTTCCTGGAAGTGCAGGCCATAGGCCTCAATCTCCTCGCGTGTCATTCCGAGTGCAGGCGAGAACTGGCCCAGCAGGCCGTGTACGGCATTGTAAGGTATCTCCCATATACGGAAGAAGCCGAGCACATGGTCTATGCGGTAGGCATCAAAGAATTTTGCCATGTTTGAGAAGCGGCGCACCCACCAGCGGCAGCCGTCCTTTATCATCTCGTCCCAGTTGTATGTCGGGAAGCCCCAGTTCTGACCGTTCACAGAGAAGTCATCTGGCGGAGCACCTGCCTGCCCGTTAAGGTTAAAGTAGCGCGGCTCCTGCCATACGTCGCAGCCATAGCGGTTTACGCCGATAGGAATGTCGCCCTTAAGTATCACGCCCTTTGAGCGTGCGTATTCATGGGCATCAGCCATCTGTGAGTTAAGGATAAACTGCACAAAATAATAGTAGGCCACGTTCTTATATGCTGCATTGCGCTGAACTGAAAGGGCATGACGCTCGCTCTCGTCGAACGCATGATGGTCTGGCCACTTGCTGAAGTCTGCCGTGCCGTATTTGTCACGCAGATAGCAATACTGTCCGTAAGGCACCAGCCACGATTCTGCCTCCTTAAAGAATGCCTTAAACTCGGCAGAAGCCATCACAGTCTTGCCTTCCTGCTCATATATTATGCGCAGATATTCGTTCTTAGCGTTGTTCACGCGCTCATAGTCGATCTGCGGCAGAGCGTTGAGTTCCTGGCGCAGGGCCTCAAACCTTTCGCGTTCGGCCTTGTCGGCAATAGGCGGCAGGGCGTTGAGGTCGGCATACTGAGGATGCAGCGCAAAGATACTTATGCAGCTGTAGGGATAAGAGTCGGTCCATGTGTGGGTGGTGGTTGAGTCGTTGATAGGCAGCACCTGCAGCACACGCTGCTGTGTCAGGGCAACCCAGTCTATCATCTTCTTCAGGTCGCCGAAGTCGCCCACGCCGAAACTGCTCCTCGACCTTAGCGAGAACACCGGCACCTGAGTTCCGGCGCAGCGTATATTGTATATCGGGAAGAAAGCGTCGTCGAGTTCATACACCATGATGTCGTCCTTTTCCATCACGGGCACATCGATGGTGCGGTTGAAGCGGTCTTCCCACAGTATCTCGGCAGTGTCGGCCACGTCGACGGCCACAAACTTAAACTCTATTGTCTTGCCCGAAATCTTCAGCGCATTGATGTCTGCCACCCACTCGTTGTAGTTGTGCTCATACATCTGCTGGCCCTTAAACACGTCCCATGTGCCCAGAGTAACCTCGTTGCCCACAAGCACAAGTCGCTCATGGCCGCGGAGCTGCGGGGCGCGCACCTTTATGCGCAGCGTTGCCACATGGTCTGAAGGCGGCAGAGCCGACAGACGGCGGCGCTTTATGCAGTCGGTGAAGACCGAACTGTAAAGATAAGAGTTGTCGGGTATGCCTATCCAGCGGTCGTAGGCAACTATGCGGCCGCCCTTTGCGGCGCCGAGTTCAAGCCTGTGGGGAGCCACGGTCCACTCCTTTCTCACAACATTGCTCTCGCCTCTCACCACGCTGTAGTAATAATCTATATATTCACCGGTTTTGGCGTCAAGTTTCAGACTGTAGGTCCACACCTTTCCGTCGGACGTGCTCATCCTGTATGGAGTAACAACGTCAGCCCCGTTCTCTCTGCCGTTGATGACATTCAACACGAGTTCTTCGCCAAAAGCCGTATTATAAGCTATGTTTAAAAGTATATTCATAGGTCACGAGTTATGGTTTTCATTGTAAAAGATACATAATGAAATCATGCCCTGCAGGCCACGCCATGGCCTTTGTTTCAAGACACGACTTATCTTACCTGCAAAGATAATAATAAAAAAAATAAATGATAATCTAAATTTATCTGTTATCTTTCAATTAATCATGCAATCGTTTACACAAACCTGTCTGCATGCCCACACCATGCTCTATTTCAAAGATTTACAAGAAGCGTAAATCCGTTGGGCATAACAGCTACGTCTACGTTTTTCTTTTTCTCTCCCGTTATCAGGTCGCCAAGCCTGTAGCCGGCTTCGACAGAGAGCACACCAATGGCAGCACCTGCCACAACATCTCCCCAGTGATGGCGGTTGCGTCTAACGCGGTCTACGGCAGTAACGGTGGCCACGGTGAATCCTGCCACGCTTATCCACGGACTCACCTTGCCAAACTCCTTATGCAGTATGGCGGCCCCGCAGAAGGCTATCGACGTGTGGCCCGACGGAAACGAATGGTCGTCGGTGCCGTCAGGGCGCGTAGAATGTATGGTGTGCTTCAGCGCATAGGTTACGCCGGCGTTGATGACAAACGACGTGGCCGAATTGACAAGCAGACGCTTCCACGAACTTTGGGCGTCAACCCCTGCTGCCTTGAGCACATAGGTTGATGCCAGCGGTACATACTGCAGATATTCGTCGATGCCGTCGCCATGATAGCGCTCATACTGCTGCTGTGCGTTGCAGGCCGATGACATAAAGACTGCAAAAACAATTATTATCAGTTTGCGTAGCATGGGTGCAAAGATAGTGAAAGGTGAGAGCAATACAAAATAAAATTTACTTTATTTTTATTGCCGAACCGCATCCTATCTTATTCAAAGATAGTGAAAGGTGAGAGCAATACAAAATAAATTTACTTTATTTTTATTGCCAAACCGCATCCTATCTTAAGTATCAGGATCTGCGATCCGAAACTCATACTTATAAAGTATACATAGGAAGCAAGCGGATTGAGAATTAGCTTCGCTGACCGTTGGCTCCTTATACTTTATTACGGATTTTCACTATGCTCATCAACTTGCATAAATCCGCCGGAACAATAGCATTGTTGCCATATATCCGGCATAACGGATTTCCGGCATTATGAGTAAATAATTTTGTCAGAATTTTGTGATTACGTCTATTATGCTTATCTTTGTGAACAGTGATAAAGATAATGATGAAAACTGCGATTTGCCTGGCTCTTCTTACGGCAACGCTGATATCCTGCAACGACAAAAAAGACCTAACCATATTTCCGGCAGGATGCGAGCTAAAGACGGGAGACATTGTGTTTCGCCGGGGAGGAGGCATAAGCAGTCATGCGGTGATGATGGCCGACAGAAACGGACGCTACTCGCATGTGGGCATAGTGGTCGACTCGGCCGGCAAAAAGATGATTGTACATGCCGTGCCGGACGAACCCGACTTTGAGGGAGACCCGGACAGGGTGAAGATGGAGACGCCCGAGAAATTCTTCTCACCGATAAACGCCAACGCCGGCGAGGTGAAAAGACTGAAGGGCGACACCATTATACCGCTGAAGGCAGCAGAATATGCCATGCAGACCTACCGCCGCAACACGCTCTTTGATCACGACTATGACGACAGCGACACCACGAAGATGTACTGCTGCGAACTCGTGGAGTTTGCCTACGCCAAGGCAGGGCTGACGCTGGCCGGAACGGAACGCCACGACATAAGTCTGCCGGGCATGAAAAAAATAAGGTGCATGCTGCCGTCTGACATCTGTAACAACAAGTCGCTAAAAAAGATTATTGCATTTTAAACCTATTATTAACAAACAAAAAAATTTTTGAACCATGAAAAAATTAATTGGAATTATGGCTCTTATGGCAGCCTTGTTTATCATGACATCGTGCGGTGGCGGCGGAAACACCCCTAAAGCCGTGGCAGAAAAGGCTGTTAAATGCTTGCAGGACAAAGACTACGACAAATTTGCCGACCTCGTTTATATGAAGGTTAAAGAGGGCGAAGACCCTGAAGCCGGAAAGAAGATGCTGTCGGGCATGATGCAGGGCAAGGCCGACAAGATGTATGAGAAAAAAGGCGGAATAAAGTCGTATGAGGCGCTGTCTGAACAAATAGACGAAAGCGGCGAGAGCGCTGTTGTTAAGATGAAGATTATGTATGGTGACGGCTCTGACAAAGAAGACGACATCAAGCTCAAGAAAGACGAACAGGGCAACTGGAAAATAGACATGGGCAAATAGCAACAGAGGCTTAATCATAATAAAAGACAGGGGGCAAGATGCTGATACATCTTGCCCCCTGTCTTTTATTATCCCCTATCGGTAATTATACCGTATATGGCTTTATTATCTTGCGTATACGTCTGAAATATAACGCCCGACAAAGGTTTATCCTTGAATGTTATTCTGTAATGTCAAGCCGTTACTTCACCACAACCTTCTTGCCGTTAACGATGTAAAGGCCTTTGGCTAGTCCGCTTACAGCCTCGTCGGCCGTAGCACATCCCGACGTATGGCGCACGAGGCGTCCGTCTATGGTGTAGACACCTGCAGAGGTGCGTCCTTCGGCTTTGTCGGCCACGATACCGCCGATGCTTGTGGCATACTTGTCGGTAACATCGTCAACCTTATACTTGCCGCCCTCAGAGGTTGAAGAAATCTCGAAGTAGCTGTCTTTGCTGACGTTGTTCACGTCAACAGTCTGAGGCGAGCCGCTCGCGGTGCTGAACACGAAGCACACGCAATCGTCTGACGAGTTCATCGTGTAGGTCTGATAAAACCATGTCTTGCCGCCCACGGTCTTTGTAGTTGTAACGTTGTCGCCGGGCCATGAGCCGTTCACGGGCGAGTGTGTGCCGTCGCCGCCCCACGACCAGAAGTTTACGCGGCTCCAGCCTACGTTGTCGGCATTGACGCATACAGTTATCTCATGTGGCTGGAATGCCGTAACGGTGTAGTGGCGTGTTATCATGCCGCTCACTGCACCGCCTGTCAGCAGTGCAGCCTTGAGGGTTGTGGTGGCGTCGATGCTCACTGTTGCGCCGCTGCTGACCTTCGTGCCGTTAGATGCCGTAGGCTCGCTGCCGTCCGTGGTGTAGACAATCTGTGCGCCGGCATCGGTTGTAAGGGCACTGAGAGTTACGCTAACGCCATTGTCGTAAGAGCCTGACGGAACATCGGCCCATACGCTGCCGGCATTGCGCGAGATATAATATGCAAAGTTCTGTCCCTTGTCAACGAGCTGATAGTCGGCCTCCTTTACGGTTGACGAAGGCCATGAGGTTGAGCCCATAAGCACAACCACCGACTTGCCGTCAGTGCCGTTCACCTTGATGGCATACTGCGAGGCGGTGCGGTTCATAGTCTCAAATGTGCTCTCGTTGTTTATGCCGGCCATGTTGCGCGCATATATCATCTGCTTTATGTCCTGCTTATATTCCTTCCAGTGAGGCAGGAAGACGCACGGAGTGCCCGGCGCTGCCAGGATGAAGGCGTTGGCAGCCAGGATGTTGGCCTTCACCTCGCCGTCGTTGCCGCGGCCATAGGTGTCGTGGTTGTCAACGAAGGTTACGGCATAGCGGCGATAATACATGTCGTTGGCCAGACAGCTGCCGCCCAGCGTACTCCAGTTTGAGGATGAGTTGCAGCAGTCGCGCAGCAGATATTTCAGCGGGAAGTCGAACGCGGCCGACTGCTTTGCGCCGTTGGCTGTGGTGCCGTCTATCCAGCTCTTTATCTGCGACACGCCATCCCAATACTCGCCTACCGAATACTGCGGGTTGGCGGCCGTGTTGTATATGCCCGTAAACTCTGGCGCATAGCCCTTCACCATGTCGTAGCGGAAGCCCGTATATCCAAGGTCGTTGAGCAGGAAGTCGAGATATGCCTTAACCATGGCCTGCACGTTGGCGCTGTTATGGTCGAGGTCGCGCGCTCCGTCGAAGTCGTCGCCCGTGTCGGTCTGTCCCGTAGGCTTAACCTCAGCCTGCGCAGCCGTCTTGCCTCCGTCGTCGTTAGAGCAGATGTCGGCAGCCCCCATCGTGTAGGTTACGCCCTTGTAGGTCTCCTCGGGGAAACTCATCCATGTGCCAGCCATCGACGAGCGGTGGTTGATAACCACGTCGGCTATAGTGCCCAGCCCCTTGCTCTTGAAGGTGCTGATCATGGAGCGCAGCTGCTGCTCGTTGCCGAACGTGCTCGTGTAGTTGTTAAACCAGTAGAGGTCGTTGTATCCCATGGAGTTGCCCGAGCCGCAGTTGCCGCTCTGAGGTATCCATATCAATTTGAAAAACTCAGACAGCTCGTCGGCCTGACTCTCGAGGTTGGTCCACTGTGTGTCTGAGAACGAGTCCCAATAAAAGCCTTGCAGCATCACGCCCTGCCAGCCCGACGGCCATCCCTGTGCCGAAACCGACAAAGCCATAAGTGACGATACGATTGTGGTAAATAATTTTCTCATGGTATAAAAATGTTTTTTCACGGTGTAAAATTAAAGATATTATGAACATCTTGTTTACACGCCGCCACAAATATCAGCGAAACTTCTGTGCAAACGTTTGTCTTGAGAACTGGAATGAATAATATTAAATCATTATACCATTTGACAAACGCCAAACCAGCCAACAAATTACAATTTATCAATAAGGTAACGTTTAAACCACGACGGAATATATTCAACCCCGTCAGCCATTGTCAGTTCACCGTCATTTACCGATGCCAACAACAAAGGCTTTGAACTGCTGTTGTCAAAGATATATGCTCTATCTGACAACCGAATTGCACTCAACATGAGATTAAGACTACGGTCATAGCGTTCAACTACCTTATCATCAGGTACATCATGTCCACCCAATTTTACACGCGCCTGCACACGTTCACGGTTCAAAGAAGGATTTTCGAGCGCCACAAAATACAGATAAACACGGAAGCCTTTACTCCGCGCCTTGCGGATATACTCCAACTTTGAAGGATGAGACATCACAGTCTCAAATGTAAACTTATCACAATTATCCAATAAAGCCTCACGCAGATATGCCGACAAAAACGAAGTAAAATAATCATTCACTTCACACCTGAAATGCATAATACAACCATCCACATAACATGCATTACACATATCGTCACCTCCGGCCTTAATGAAAAGTGACGATTCCGAGAAGCTTTGCTTGAAATGAGATTCATCAAAGGTTTTTAAATAATGGCTAAAGTCGAAAGTTTTTGTTGCATTGATAATTTTCTTCATTTCGTCTGCGTTCACATAAATGCCAAGACTTACACCAGCCTCACGCACTATAGACGTAATCGTTGATTTGCCAGAGCCGTTTGGCCCTGCAAAAACACGCAGCCGTTTAACATTCATAATATTCCTCACTTCAGCTTATAAGTGTTCTGAGTCACCCGATAACGAGTCTGACCAAGCTCTTCTATTACAGAAACATCGCCACGTCCGTTAACACGACAGATTTTGTTGCCACGAAGCACAGTAGCCTCTCCACCTTGTTTTAAAGTTTCGTTATAAGCCCTGCGTCCGAATCGTTTCAGTCCGGCAACAATACGCTCTTCTTCAGAACCTGCATTGAGCAATTCTGAAACAGAAGTATTACGGTATGATGTCTGATTCTTTTTCATGTTGCTTTTAATTTAGATTATCCGTTTACAAATATAACAAATTTTCGTGATAGCATCTATAATTTCCGACTAATTTTTCATCTATAAAAAAGCATAATTCATGCATATCTGCCTCCCGTGCCACCGGATGTGTTACCACAAGGCATTAGGATTTTTCACTCTTCACTTTTCGTTTTTTCACTTATGTCAAAGCACGTCAAGATATTTCTCCAGAGGTATGCCGCGGTTCTTGTCAGTGTTGTCCTTGTTGAGGTCTATCAGCTTATACACCACGTCCATGGCCTTGCGTGTGCTTGGTTTCAGTTCCTTTCCGCCCAGCAGATAGCCTATGAGCACGGCAGAGAAGATGTCGCCTGTGCCGGGGAAATGAACGGGTATCTCGGTGTAGGGCTGTGTGAAATACTCGCCGTTGACGTGGTTGTAGCCAACAACTGACGGTTGGCCGTCTACACGTATGCTCGTTATCAGGGCCGACTTTGTGCCTAACTTCAGAAGTGAGTCGAGCAGGCGACGGGCACCTTCGGCTGTTACTCCGGCAGCGTCATATTGGCTGTCGGTGAGATAGCAGGCCTCAGTATAGTTTGGAAACACAAGATGGGCCACGCTGACCATCTCGCGCATGCTCTTTATGGCCTCGTCGGTAACGCCGTTATACAGCTTGCCCTCGTCGCCCATTATCGGGTCGACATACACCACCGTGCCGTTCTCTGCCTGTTCGCGACAGTAGGCTGCTATGATGCGCGCCTGAGTCTCCGACGCCATGAAGCCTGTGGCTATGGCATCGAACGAGAAGCCGAGCTCGCGCCATACGGGGAACACGCCCTTGATATACTCCGTCGTCTCGAGTATGTTGAACTTTCCGTAGTCGAGCGTGTTAGACACAAGTGCCGTGGGCAAATTATATGTGGGATGTCCCATATACGACAGTATAGGGAGCATGGCTGCCGTGGCCACCTTTCCGTAGCCTGCCATATCGTTTATGAGCAATATCTGTTTCTTTTTCATAACATTCTAAGTTTCGGCTGCAAACTTACATAAAACTGACGAATTAACGCAAACAAAATTGAAAATATGGTCTGGCACAAAGCATATTTATATGACAAGCACAAAATGAAACCCGCAAAGCCCCAGCCGACCATCATACCGCATGCTATGTTATACACAACATAAGACAAAGACACAGGCTGAATCATAACGCCATATTTCAGTTAAAGCCCTGCCGGATATCAGTCGTTCAATGCGAAACCATCTTCAGTCCGATTATTGAGGCTATCAGCGTGGTGATAAAGAACAGGCGCAGGAATGATGCCGGCTCATGAAAGAAAATGATGCCCAGCAGCACCGTGCCAACGGCCCCGATGCCTGTCCACACAGGATAAGCCGTGCCTATGGGCAAAGTCTGCACCGCCTTGGCCAGCAGCACCATGCTCAGGACAAGACATACAAGAAAACCGACGCACCACAGATACCACTCCGTGCCGGAGGCTTCCTTCATCTTGCCAAGGCAGAAGGCAAAGCCCGACTCAAAAAACCCGGCAATAACAAGAATAATCCAATTCATCTGCTTTTATTTTTTCTGCATATACAAAATCGCAAACAAAGATACGAATTTTAATCTAAAATAGAATGACATAAAAATCTAATCAGTCGACATACTGCAAATTGCGCTATCACAGGCAACAGCTTTTATTCGCATGCGCAGCTTTATGACGCAAAAAATTAACTAAGATTATCGTCATAAGGCTTAATATTTTCGCATAAATTAATTACTTTTGTAAACGGATTGAGAATACTCTTTCCAAAATATATTTTAAGGATTTAAAGAAGCGTTATGCTTTTCTTGTAAGTTGGAAACGTAGGAAATTTCATAAATTGGCACAAGAGAGGGCATAGTGGTTCTCACGCTATAGCGTGGGCTGCTATTATCATATCTGTGCCAAAGGTTTCCTACGACCTCCAACTTAGACATGATGGCATTGCAGTTCCACGCTTTCATATTGTATAACCGCCCGCAGAGGAGCTTATGGGCACAAAACAGACTGATATATGGAACAACACTTCTGCCAAAGTTGCGGAATGCCGATGACGGCTGAAAACAGAGGCACTAACGCCGACGGAAGCTGCAACGAGGACTATTGCGCTTACTGCTACAAGGACGGCAAGTTTACGCAAGACTTCACAATGAGCCAGATGATTGAATTCTGTCTGCAGTTTCTTGACCAGATTAACCGGCAGGCCGGATGGAATCTGACACCGACCCAGGCCAGAGAACAGATGCAGAAATATTTTCCGCAACTGAAACGATGGAAAGAGAACGACGGACGGACACTCGCGGAGAAAGCCGCCGCCCTACTAAAAAAGTGCGAAAGCGTCACCATTGCTTCTGTAGACGCCAACGGCTATCCACGGCCCGTACAGATGTCTAAAATCAAGGCAAATGGCTTTAATGAGGTATGGACGGCAACTGGTGCCGACTCTGTTAAGGTGGCTGACTTTAAGCGCAACGGCAAGGCCGGACTATGCTATGATTGCTACGGCGACAGCGTGGCGCTGCGCGGAACGGTAGAAATAATAACCGACGACGCCATACGGAAGGAAATGTGGCAAGACTGGTTTATACATCATTTTCCCGGAGGACCAAGCGACCCTAACTATGTCATTCTGCATTTTAAAGGTACAGAGGCCACATTCTGGATTAACGGAGAATTTAATCACTCTACAAGTTGATTTACATGAAAACAATAATTCCTGATACACAAAACATTGCGGCCTGCGGCCTTTATTGCGGAGCATGCCGCAAATACCTTGCCGGGAAATGTCCCGGATGCAGGCTGAACGAGAAAGCGTCATGGTGCAAGACACGCTCATGCTGCATGGCAAACAAATTCAACACATGCGCCGAGTGCCCGCGCGACGTGAACGACTGCAAACTGTATTCAAACTGGATAGCAAAAGTGTTTGCCTTTCTGTTCAACTCAGACAGGGCGGCATGCATACGCTATATCAAAGAGAAAGGCGAAAAGGCTTTTGCCGAAGAAATGAGCAAACGTAAATGTCAGACAATAAAAAGAAAATAAAAATATGAAGAACGAAATATTATATGTCCTGCTGGACAACTATGCCGACCACGAACCTGCGTTCCTTGCCTCAGCCATAACATGCGATGAGCGCGGCATGAAAGAGACACCTAAGTTTGTAAACAAGACCGTTGCCCCCACACTGGACGCAGTATGTTCCTGCGGAGGCTTCCGCACTCTGCCCGACTACTCGTTAGACACCATGCCCGAGGATTACGCAGCACTGATACTTATAGGCGGATTCGGCTGGCTTAACGGGCAGGAAGCCGAGAGAGTGGTGCCAATAGTAAGAAACGCAATCGGTCGGGGCATCATTGTTGGAGCAATATGCAACGCGGCATCATTCCTCGCCAGACACGGATTTCTGAATAACATCAGGCATACCGGAAACGGACTGGAACAACTGAAACTTTGGGGCGGAAACAGCTATACGAACGAGGCCAACTATGTAAACGAACAGGCTGTGTCAGACAAGCGTATAGTTACAGCCAACGGCTCCGGCTATCTGGAATTTGCCAAAGAACTTCTTCTACTGCTTGAAAACGACACTCCAGAACGCACGGAAATGTTTTATCGCTTTAATAAAGAAGGACTTGTAAAGATTACTTCAAGTTCAAGCAAATAAGTCATTATGCAAACGGTCGGCAGCAACAAAAGTGACGTCACGCCTGAATTATTAAATAAAAAATAATTTAGATGCATACCATTTCGTCACTTTTGTTGCTGCCACATTTTAACCTAAATCGCATTAGGATTCTGCCTTTCGCTTTGCCTGATAACAAGATGTCCTAAACAAGACATTCTGTTTATTATAATATACTCAAACCCCACAAAAACCACCTCGTCTCCCTCCTAACCCATTCGCTGGCCTAGAATTTTTCATGCCGAACCATTTCATTTTTGCAACATAAAACAAATTCCGGGTATCTTATACATAAAAACATAAAGGCGCTAAACCGTGGTCAGGATGTTAGCATGAAAAAGTAAAAAGTCAGGACAAAATATTTTTTCAATCTAGAAAATCAACGTATAACGGATGTTAAAGAGTATGCATTGCAGCAGCAAAACCTTTAACATCCGTTTGCTTTTCTCATGCAAAAATGGCGCAAAAACATGGATTTTCAGAGCTAAAACGGCTGTTTTTGTGATGCAAAAGGGCAACATCCGAACGGTAAACCTATCGGTTTTGAGTGAAAAGTGGCTGAGTAATATTTTTTAACCATTGCGTTTTAGTTCTGCGAAATGTATAAAGCACTATAAATCAATGCCTTAACAAAAACGTGCAAAATCAGCCATTTTTCACGCCAAACCACGAAACCGTGACGAGCATGGCGATTCTGGAGGCGTTAAACGTTCAATTTAGGAGATATTTTTTTAGGAGTTAAAGTCAAATGCCTTGTAACTTAAAAACAAACGACATATACCAACAAGGCTATTGTGCCGGCTGATTTGTAATTGTCGTGCAAGCGAGAGCAGAAGCAAATCTCATTTGGTTATGCCGAGCGCAGCCGACAATCAATAAAATTAATCTGCCGGAATTAAGTATAAGAACCAACGGTCAGCGAAGCTAATTTTTCAATCCGATTACTTCCTATTTTTTATTAATAGGTATGAGTCTCGGATCAAAGATCCTTATATTTTTTGCTGTCGGATAGCATATCAGACAGAACAATAGTCTTGTTGCTTCAAAACAAAAATAGAATTTTCCATCACCATAAAGCATTTCAATTTAAGAGATTTTCCAGTGACGCCGGACATATACCAACAAGACTATTGTGCCGGCTGATTTGCAATCTGCCGGAATTGAGTATAAGGATTTTTCAATCCGCTTGCTTCCTATTGCTAATTTATAGGTATGTTTTTCAGATCACAGATCCTGATACTTTATGCTGTCGGATAGCATATCCGCCAGAACATTAGCTTTGCTGTTTCTCTACAACAATTCCCTACAAAATTTTGTATCACCACAATGCATATGAATTATTCACTCTTCGTTCTTCACTTAATTTATGGCATATCCGACAGAACAATAGCCTTGCTGATTCTCTACGACAATTCCCTACAAAATTTTGCATCACCACAAGGCATTTGGATTTTTCACTCTTCACTTTTCGTTTTTCACTTACACATGTATAGCATATACAACAAAAAATATCTTGTGGATTCATAACAATGACAGAATCCACAAGATATTTGTTTTAAATCTTTAAATAAGAATATTCTAAAGTTCAACCCTGCCGTCTGACGGATACGTGAAGTTGATTTCGTGGAGCGTGTTGTGGCTGTTTATCACGAGAATATACTTGCCGGCCTTCAACGGTCCAACCTCGTAAGAGACGTCGAAGGGACAGATGCAGTTGCAGCTTGTGTCGGTCTCCTTTTCAACAACGCTTATGCGGTTGCCTGTAACGGTCAGCGTAACGTCTATTTTCTCCGAACAGCAGTTGTAAGACACGTTAGCGTGGTTGATGTAGACATAACCGTCGCTCTTGCTCTTATACTCTACATACTCTGCGTCAAACGGACTACGTGTTGTTGCGGAGCCGACCTGTGAGGGCTGTCCTTCGGTCTTACATCCCGTGGTGTAGACATTACGGACGTTTACCGTTGTCGTTCCTTCGTCGTCGCTGCTGCATGACGAAACAACGAACGCCGCACACATAGCGGCAAAACATGAACAAATTAGATTTAGCTTCATAGATTAAGGTTTTTTAGTTGAAAAACTCTTGTTGGCTGTAACCTCAATGCACCGCCTTGAGCGCTGCCCTGAGGCGAAAGACGCCGGCCGCAGCATGGGTCTTTAAAGATACTGACGCCGGCGAGAGAGTGATGCGGCCATGAAAGAGGCGCCGCATGAAATCAAATGCGCCACGCACTTTGTATTTAAACAAGCGTGCATGGCGCATAACACAAAATCTGATATTATTCTGCTAAGAATACAAATTCAGTGGTAATGTCGTTGAAGTAGACGCTGTAGGTACCAGCCGGAACTGTCATGTTGCCGCCGTTATAGTCGGCTTTGCCATAATAGTTGTCGGCAATGTTGGCACCGTTGCCCCAGCTGTCAGCCCAGTCGTGTCCTGCACGGAACTTGAGTCCGCCGTCAGACGGGATGCTGACCTTGGCATACCAGTTGTGAGGAGTAACCTGAGTGAGGTCTACGTCGCCGTTCCAGCTGTTGAAGTCGCCGATGAGCGAGATTGAGGTGTACTCCTTCGGAGCCTGGTCGCTGAGCTTAGTCCATGTATACTTCATGGTTGTCATGTCGATGGTGAAGGTGTAATACTCGGCTGAAGGAGCAGAGATAGACTGTGCGCCAGAGTTTACGATGTTGCCGGCAGGAGAGTTATCGCCGTCAACTGCACATCCGTAAGCCTTGTCCCAGTTGCCGAAGTCGGCACCTGCCCAGAACTTCAGGTCGTAAGCACCCTTCCATTTTGTAGTGTAGCTCATCACGGTGCTTGTCTGCGGATAGAACAGACATGTCATGCCTGTAGCCGGGTCGTTGTTCCATCCCTGCAGGTCGCCCACCATGTAATACTCGCCGGCCATCTCTTCGATGGTGTAAGTATAGTCCATCATGTTGACGGTGAGCTTATAGAAGCCCTGCTTCTCTATCTTACCGGCCTTTGGAGCTGTGGTTACGAGCGAGCCTGTGAGACTCGGGTCGCCGTCAATGGCAACACCCACAACACCGTCTGTTCCCTCATGCCACAAGTCGCCAGAGTCGATGTTGCCCTGCGGAACAATCTTCCAGTAGCAGTCGGCCTTAGGTGTTGTGAACACTACAGAGAACACAGGATCCTCATATACATCGGCACCTGAATGTGAGAACTTGATAGCTGCATCGGCAGCCCATCCGCACATATCGCCAACAAGATAATAAGCGTCGGCAATGTAAGGAGCCTTAGGCGTAACTGAAATCTGAATCTTGCCGGCATCAACCAGGAACGACTGGCCGCCGATGACGATATCAGAATAAACCTGAGCGTCGAACACGCGGGCTGCCGGACGACGTCCGTAGAACTCAACCACGGCGTCCTGAAGCGCAGTGCTGTCGAGCATGCCGTCGGCGGTTGCCTCGAGCGTTTTCTTTGTTGCAGAAGAGCCGTCAGCCGGCAACAGTTCTACACGTGTATGCTCTATCGTGGCACCCTCAGGCAGGGTTGCAGCCGAAAGCGTGAACGCCTTGACGCTTGTGCCGGGGTTAGCCAGGTCGATAGGGTCGGCAGCCGTTGCCGTATAGCCCGGCAACGTAACTGCTTCTTCCTGCGGATTGCTCTGCGGGTCGGCCCAGTCATCATAATCGCCGTTACATGAAACGAACGTCATGGCTGAAAGCAACAGACCGCCAAAAAATAATATCTTTTTCATAATGATATTTCTGTTAAATGGTTTAGATTATTGGTTATTTTACTTCTCCTCTGTCGTAGTCGAAGTCTACATAGAGTTTCTGACCCTTCTCGCAGGTAACAGAATAGTCGCTGCCCACGTTCTGAGCCCAGTTGTCAGGGATGTCGCAGTCGCGCCAGTAGAGGTCGCCCTTATAGAGAGTGAACTCTGTGCGCCACCAGTCGAGACCCGGCACCTTGATGCTTGCGCGGAGCTCGCCGCCGGCAAGGAAGGCAGGAGATACCCACTGAGCAGAAGCATCGGCAGGAGCTGTAAGCTGAGTTGCAGCGTCATGTCCCCATGTAACCTGAGACATAACAGTACCGATGACATAAGCCTCGCCCGGATAAACAGTGAGGGCAGACTTAATCTGGTTGTTCTCAACCGAAACGTTCATAAACAGAACATACCATCCGCCGTTGGCCACCTGTATGCCGCCGTCAGCACCCTGAGACAAGCCTGCGCCGGCCTGGTCGTCAAACGAGTTGGTCAGTGCATAGCCCTTGTCCGGTGTGTCTGTGTCGCCCCACATGAATGTTGAGCCTGCAGCAAGATAAGCCATGCCGTAGAACTGACCCTCGAATCCGTAGACAGCAGCAAGAGGCTTAGCCTCAGAACCGTTGCGGATAGAAGAACCTGCGATATATACAGTCTTAGGCATTGTTGCAACATAAGATACAACAACCTTTGGCAGAGTGATTACGTTAGAGTTGCACCAGCCCTTGTCGCTGTTGGCGATGTGGGCACGCAGACGCACGTAAACAGGCATAACTATGCCGGATGGGTCGGCGCCGTTGTTCTTCTCCTGATACATTCTTACAATGGCATTGTTCATTTCGGTAGCATTTACGTTCATGTTAGCCTGGTTGTATGTGGTCTCAAGAGTTGTGTAAGTGGCAGCCTCCACCTTGGCAGCATCGCCAGAAGCGAAGTCAGGGTCGATAGAAACCTGCACCTGATAAGTGGTTACAACAGGGAAGCCATAGTCGGGCTGCGATGTCGTAAGGTTGACATATGTAGAGTTAGCCAAGTCGTATACATTGTCGTTGGCATGAGCCGGCACGTTAAGCACAAACGATTCGGGCTGATTTAATATAGGGTTGCTCTCGTCGTCGGTCTCACATGAAGCCATGAAAGGCAGCACGCCCAACACCAGTGCCGGAACGAACAGTTTCTTTATTATATTTTTCATAATCATTTTCATTTTAAAACTTTATTGCAAACTGATTGCCATGTTATCAATAACCGGGGTTCTGTGTAAGGTTGCTGTTGTTGAGCACGTCGGTTGCCGATATAGGATAAACATTATAGTGAGAGTCAACGGTTGTTCCGTTAGCGGCTCCGCCCTTCCAGTCCCATAGATATTTGCCTGTCGTGAAGCAGCCAAAGCGTACGAGGTCGCTGCGGCGACGGCCTTCGAGATAGAACTCGCGGCACCACTCGTCGAGGATGTCCATGTCAGATGTGATAGAGCTTATCTGCTTTGCGTTGGCACGCTTGCGCAGCTCGTTGATGTCAGAAACAGCCTTCTCGGGCTGGCCCTTGCGATAATAAGCCTCTGCACGTGTAAGATAAACCTCTGCATAACGGAACAGCGGAATGTCTATGTCGGGATATTCGGTGTCGTGTGTGGGCTGACCGTCTGTACGGAAGTTGTTCCACTTAACGATAGAAAGTCCGTCATTGAAGCTTGATATAGCATCTGTCTGCAGCTTGCGTACACCACCGCCACGGCCGCCGTAGAACAAAGCTCGGTCGTCGCCTGCCTTAGCCACGATCTGAGCTGTTGACGAACCGTCCTGCTGGTCGAGAGCCTTGATTTCGGCCTCTGTAGCTCCGGCAGGAGCCGGCTCTGTGGAAATCGGACAGTCAGACAGTGTGGGGAAGAACTTCTTTACCATTGCTGCACGTGCGAAGATACAGCTCCAGCCGTTAGTTGTTCCCATGTCGGGCATTCCGGCAATACGTGTCGCGCTGACGAGCATGAATGAGCCGCTGTAGCTGCGTGTCTTCTGTCCGTCCTGACGAATAGGCAGGATAATCTCCTTCATAGCCTGCGGGTTCTCGTCGTTGTCGGCCATGAACAGCTGTGCATATCCTGAATAGCCGTTCTTGGCTGTCTTTGAAAGTTCGTAAGCTCCGCTGCCAATAAGCAGGTCGCAATAGCTGATAGCCTTGTCATAATCCTTAATCTCGCCCTTGGTGTAGATCTCAGAGTTGAGGGCCAGACGTGCATGCAGCATATAGGCAGCACCGCGGTCGGCACGGCCAAAGTTCTCAGAGTTGCAGTAAGCACCAACCTCGGCCATCTGCGGTTCAATCTCAGTCAGCTCCTGGTCGATCCATGTGTAAAGGTCCTTGCCGCTCTTCTCAACAGGAAGGTCGCTGATGTTGAAGTCGAGCTTGAAAGGTGACTTGCCGAACAGGTCGAGCATGTACCAATAATGGAGAGCACGCAGGAAACGCACCTCGGCACGGTTGAGCTTGTTGGCCTCGTCGTCGGGCACCTGGCTCAAGTAGCTGTTGAACAGAGTGATGTCGTAGGTAAGGCGTGTGTAAACCCACTGAGTACGGATACTGCTTGAGTTCCATGCAATGTTGGTAAGCTGCGGAATGTCAGTATCTGTCTGCCAAGCCCATACACACTCGTCAGAAGGAAGCTCCATGCAGTTGAACGTTGTACGGTAGAAACCCGACTCACCCTCGTCGTCGCTCAAGTCGCCATTGCCGGCTACACCTTTCTGACCGGTAAGTCCGAGAGTGGCATAGCATTTAGCCAGCAAAGCCGTAGGATCAGCAGACGGCTTGGTCTGCGGGTCGATTGAGCTTATGTTAAGGTCGTTGGCACAACCGGTCAATCCGGCTGCAAGCACAGCGACTGCCAATGTTCTAAAAAATATCTTTTTCATTGTTATGTCCTTTATTTATTACTTTTATATAAATGCACAACCATTAGAAATTAAGGTTAAGACCGATCTGAACGCTGAATGGACGTGGGTAAGGATTTCTGTCGATACCGCCTGCAACTTCAGGGTCGAGTCCCTTATATTTTGTAATGATGAACGGATTCTGCACAGTTGCGAAAATACGTCCTGAGAAGTAATCCTGTCCTGCATACTTGAGCAGAGCCGGGAACGAATAGCCAAGCGTGATGTTGGTACACTTCAGGTATGATGCGTTGCGTACGAAATAGTCGCTGAGATAATACTCAGTACCGTTTGTTCCGCTGAAGCCGAGGTCAACGGCTGCCTGTGTAGTGTTTGTGAATGCGCTGTTAGAGTAGAGTCCTGATGCGCTTACGGCTGCCCTGTTAGACAGGAAGTCATAGTAAACATAGTTGCCGAGAGATGCGCGGAATGCTGTGCTCAGGTCCCAGTTCTTGTATGTGAACTTCATTGTAAGACCCATGAATACGTCAGCTGCCGGGCTCTTGTAGAAGTAACGGTCGTCGTTGTTGATGATGCCGTTGCCGTCGCGGTCAACATATACGCCTTCGAGCGGTTTGCCGTTCTCGTCGTAAACCTGCTGGTAAACCCAGAATGAGTTGGCCGGCTGACCTACTGTGTGTGCCTGAACGTGAGTGCTGTTACCGCGTGAGATGGTTGAACCAGACTCAACATAATAGTCTTCGTCACCGCCGATAAGCTCTGTAATCTCGTTGTGGTTCCATGCAACGTTATACTGAACGTCCCATACAAAGTCCTTAGTAACGATAGGCTTGGCTCCTACTGTGAATTCAACACCGTAGTTCTCAAGTGAACCGATGTTCTGTGCCATACGCTGACCGAAGTTCATAAGTGTAGGAAGAGTAACCTCCTGGATAAGGTCTGTTGTCTCACGATAGTAAGCATCGATGTTTGCAGTGATGCGGTTGTTCAGGAATGCAAAGTCAAGACCTGCGTTCCATGTTGTTGTTGTCTCCCATGTCAGGTCGGGGTTGTATTTGTTCGGACGCATTGTGTAATAGTATGTGTCGCCGAAAGGATACTGAGCATAAGAGTTGCTGTTTACGTAGAGCGGAGTGTAGAGGAAGTCGTAACCGATATCCTGCTGACCTGTCTGACCCCATCCGAGACGGAGCTTGAACTCGTTCCACCACTTGATGTTCTTCATGAACTTCTCGTCATTGATCTTCCATGCAAGAGCTACAGAAGGGAAGTAGCCCCACTTGTGTCCGTCGGCAAAACGTGAAGAACCGTCGGCACGGATTGTGGCTGTAAGCATATAGCGGTCGAGCAATGTATAGTTGAGACGTCCGAAGTAAGACACCAGAGAGTTGTGTGTGGCCCACTCTGTCTCATTTCTCAGAGCCGGGTTGTTGGCCTCGCCTGTATACGGGTCTGTACCCTGTCCGATGTTGTATCCGCTGCGGTGATAGTGTGACTCCTCGGCACCGGCCATCACGTCGATGTAGTGAGCGCCGAAGGTGTGTGTATACTGTGCATAGGCATTAGCCGTGATGCTGTATTTCCAATAGTAAGTACGGCCGTCCCAGCCATAATAGTTGTTGCTGTAACCGTAAGGAGAGTTTATGTCGCTCTGACGGCTTGCAGTATATTGTCCACCATAGCTTGCATGCAGGCGCAGGTCCTCAAATCCGTGAATTTTGTAGTCAACCTCAACGTTTGCCGTGAAGTCGTTAGAGTGAGCATAGCACTCGTTCTGCTCAAGATATGCAACAGGGTTCTGAGGAGCGTTAGGATTCTTGGTGTAAGCCCAAGAAGGATCGCTGAAGTTTGCCGAAACGATGTTCTGCCAGTAGCCGCCCAGCCACTTGTAAGGCTCGCTGTCGTCCATTACAGGGCGTGTCGGGTCCATTGAAAGCGCACCGCCGATGGCTGCGCCGCTGTCAACATAGCGGTCTTTCTCGGCCATATACTTGGCAGTAATGTTAAAGTTGAGGTGATCGTCAAAGAATGACGGAGCAAGATTAACAGAAGCGTTGAAACGGTTCATGAAAGAGTTCTTGATGATACCCTGGTCGCTCTGATAGCCGATAGACACGCGGTAAGGCATGTTCTTGAGTCCGCCGGTCATTGACAAGTTGTGAGATGTGCTCACTGCAGTGCGGAATATCTCGTCCTGCCAGTCGGTGTTTGCATTGCCGAGCATGGCAACGCCGCTCTCGCCGATAACCTTGCCTACGAGTGCGCGGTATTCGTCGCCGTTGAGCACTTCATAGCGTTTCTGAGTTGTTGAAACGGTTACGTCGCCGTTGTAAGAGAATTTAGGACCAGAGCCCTTCTTTCCTTTCTTTGTGGTGATGATGATGACACCATTAGACGCGCGCGAACCGTAGATGGCTGTAGCTGAAGCATCCTTAAGGATGTTGAAAGTCTCGATATCGTTAGGGTTGATCATAGCCAGCACGTTGCTCATACCTGTAGCGGTGTTGTTGTCGATGGTAAGACCGTCGATAACGAGCAGCGGGTCGTTGCTTGCATTAAGAGACGAACCACCGCGGATGCGGATCTGAGATCCTGAACCCGGGGCACCGCCGCTGGTGATAACATCCACACCGGCAACTTTACCGACAAGCATGTCGGCAGCGTTGTTGGTGATACCTTTACTCATATCATCAGGCTTCATAGCAGAAACAGAACCGGTGAGGTCGCCCTTCTTGACAGTTCCGTAACCGATAACGACAACGTCCTCAAGCAACTGTGAGTCGTCCTGAAGGGCTATCTTCATATTCTGCGATGCTGCCGTCTCCACCGTCTTGTATCCGATGTATGAAACCGACAGCATACTGCCCGGCTCGGCCTTGATACTGAAGTTTCCGTCAATGTCAGTAATCACACCGCCGTCCTGGCCTACAATGCGGACCGTAGCTCCGATGACCGGCTCTCCGGAAGCATCCGTAACTTGCCCGGTAATTGTACTTTGGGCAAATGCTCCCACTGATAGGAACAGACCAAACAAGATGGCCAGAATCCTAATAGAGGTTTTCATTTTTACCTGCTTCATCTTCTTGTGTTTTTAAAGTTAACATTAAATAAACTATTAATTTTATCGTTTAAATTCGTAGTAGTCTAAATATTACTTTAAGGCAAATTTTCTAAATGCAAAAATACGTTCAGAAGTAATAATTTTGTTTTTTTTTCATATAAAAAATACGTTTTCTGTTGTGCAAACGTTTACACAAATAAAAGGAACAATAATAATAATGTAAAAGCAAAAATAATAGTGTTTTACCGTACTTTTGCTTCGTAAAATAATTTTCAATGCCTGAAAAGAACACACCCATAACAATGAAAGACATTGCCAGAGAGTTTAATGTATCTGTGGCAACGGTTTCACGTGCACTGAAAGACAGTCCGAGAATCAGCGCTAAAAGGCGAGAAGAAATCAGACGCTATGCCGAAGAACACAACTTCAGCCCAAACATAATAGCCGAGTCGCTGCGCAACAGGAGAGTGATTAAAGTCATTGGGGTTATCGTACCCCAGTTTACTCATTTCTACTTTTCGTCAGTGTTAAGCGGCATTGAGGAGGAAGCCGACAAATATGGCTACCGCATACTCGTGGCACAAAGCCTGGAACAATATGACCGGGAGGTTGAAGTATGCCGCTCGTTCTACAAACACAAAGTGTGCGGCATACTTGTGTCGCAGGCAATAAACACATCGAAATATGATCACTTTGAGAATTTTATCAACAAGAACGTGCCAATCGTGTTCTTCGACCGCATCTGCACGGGCATAAACACATGCCGTGTGGTGGTTGACGACTATATGGGAGCATTCTCTGCCGTTGAGTATCTCATCAAGACGGGATGCCGCAACATTGCCTACTATGGTTCGAGCATGAACCTCGAAATATCAAAAAACAGATATAACGGATGGCACGACGCGCTGTTAAAGCACGGCATCAACCCTGACACCTGCGTGATAAGAAACTGCGACAACCGCGAACATGCCGAAATGATTACGCCTGAAGTGCTCAACATGGAAAACAGGCCCGACGCATTCTTCGCCGTTAACGACGACACTGCCATAGGCATTATGTACACTGCCAAGCACATGGGACTGCGCATACCCGAAGACATCTCGGTGTGCGGATTCACCAACGGACAGAGAGCCATAGCCTGCGACCCTATGCTGACTACCGTCGAACAGAACGGCAAGGAGGTGGGAAGGCAGGCCGCTGCCATACTGATAGGCAAGGCAGAAGGACTGATTCCGCTGGACAAGATAGAGAAAAGGGTGATAAGGACAAGACTGGTGGTAAGGGGTTCTACAAAATAAAAGCCATAATCACATGCCTTAATACATGAAAACGCCATAAGAAAAATAACGAAAGATAATAATATAAAATAAAAAAGCCTTAAACTATGAGTTCTAACTTAAAGAAAAAACCAGACCTGAGTTTCGCCAAACTCTGGAATCTGAGCTTCGGCTTCTTCGGCGTGCAGATTGCCTACGCACTGCAGAGCGCCAACATTAGCCGAATTTTCGCAACATTGGGGGCCGACCCTCACAATCTTAGCTATTTCTGGATATTGCCTCCGCTGATGGGCATCATCGTGCAGCCTATAGTGGGCACGCTGAGCGACAAGACATGGTGCCGCTTCGGCAGGCGCATACCTTATTTGTTTGTAGGCGCACTGATGGCCGTACTTGTCATGTGCCTTCTGCCTAATGCCGGATCGCTCGGAATGGCTGTCAGCACGGCTATGGTGTTCGGACTTATATCGCTGATGTTTCTCGACACCAGCATCAACATGGCAATGCAGCCGTTTAAGATGCTCGTGGGCGACATGGTTAACGAGAAACAGAAAGCTCTGGCCTACTCTATACAGAGTTTTCTGTGCAACGCCGGATCGCTCGTGGGCTACGTGTTCCCGTTCCTCTTCACGTTCCTGGGCATAAGCAATGTGGCTGCCAAGGGCGTTGTACCCGACTCGGTGATTTATTCGTTCTACATCGGAGCCGCCATACTTATCCTCTGCGTTATCTACACATCGGTAAAGGTGAAGGAGATGCCTCCGAAGGAGTATGCCGAATATCACGGACTCGACAAGCCGCTTAACGAGGAGAAGGTGAACGTAATAAAACTGCTGCGCAACGCGCCTAAGGCTTTCTGGACCGTAGGTCTGGTGCAGTTTTTCAGCTGGGCAGCTTTCCTTTATATGTGGAACTACACTAACGGAGCCATAGCCGAAACATGCTGGCATACCACCGACCCCACATCGGCAGGCTTTCAGGAGGCAGGCAACTGGGTGGGCATTCTCTTTGCAGTGCAGGCCATAGGCAGCGTTGTATGGGCAATGATGTTGCCGCGCTTTGCCAACCGCAAGATGGCTTATGCCCTGAGCCTTGTGCTAGGCGGCATAGGTTTCATGATGATTCCCTACGTCAGCGACCAGTATGTTCTCTTTATACCCTACCTTCTGATTGGATGCGCATGGGCTGCAATGCTCGCCATGCCGTTCACAATAGTAACTAATGCGCTCAACGGCAGTCACATGGGTGCCTATCTCGGTCTGTTCAACGGCACGATATGCATTCCGCAGATTATCGCGGCTGCACTCGGCGGAGTGGTTCTCACGCTTGTAGGCAGCGCACAGAGCAACATGATGCTTGTGGCCGGAGTGTTCCTCATCATAGGTGCCGGATGTGTAGGCATAATAAAGGAGACCATTGGAGAAAACGAATAGGATTATTCCGAAATGCCTGCCTATATCATTTCTGCCGTAAGACTGCGCAAGAAGTTATGCGCATAGCTTAAGAATAAATAGTAAACAGCTTTATTCGCAGGCTTAAACAGGGCTTTTCGGAAATAACGGAGAAATAGAACAAATCCGTTAGAAATATGTAAGTATTTAACTGTTTTGCCGGAACAGAAAGGCGAAAGACATGGATGCAGGCATCTGTCAACTCACTTTCTGTTCCGGCATTTTGTATATATGCAAATCAACGTTGCCGCTAATTTCGGCTAAGTGCATTCCGGCTGTCATGACAATGAGATAAACTTACGACAGCATTGCCGAATAACAGCCGTTTAGACCGGCATTAAATAATATGTGAAAGCCCTGCATGGCATTGGCATATTAGGCTTACATACAAAAGACAGTTAACTTATTAACAGCCTTATAAGGCATCGTCGTACATCTGTCGGCCCTCACCATAACCTTCGTCGTAGCCCTCCTCGTAGCCTTCTTCATAATATTCCTGAAGTCTGCCCGAATATTCTGAGGCACTTTCGCTATAATTAGTCTCATATTTCTCCCCCACTTCACCGTCTTCCATGCCGTCGTTATATCCGTCTTCAAGCCCTTCACGACGTGCCGTTTCCTCGGGAGTTTCGTCCGCATCAGGCAGTTTTTTAGGCTCTACAGAAGGTGCTGAAACATCTTGATTAGGTATATTCCCGCCAGTATCGCGCATTATTATCGACGATGGTTGCTGTTGATGCACATTGTTGTCGCAACGGTCGAGCAAAAAGACTGACGCCAAAACTACAACAACGACAATCAGTGCAATGTTTTCGCCATTGTATCCATACCAAGGTTTGCGGCGCTTACCGTCGCGCCTGCGCATATTTTCATCGGCATTATCATTTTTCATAGAATTGTATCTTAAGGTTTTGCTGACGGCAAAAATAGCTATTTTAAACAATATCAGCAATCATTGAGCATCTAAACGATGTTAATTACTAATTTTTGGCGCATAAAAAAGATGCACCAAATAATATAAAACGTAACTTATATGTACATTTCCATAATCGTGAATTTTAGTTAAATCCAAGGCAAATACATTAACATTTATCACGCACTTTTTCGTTTCTGAATTACTTTTTCGATTCTGGCACAAAAAATTGGCATAAAACGCATATTTTGTTTAAATAATTATATATCAGGTATTTACGGATATTTACAACTAAATTAATATCGTCTAAAATCCAAAATATGGCTTTTCATAATGCAAAAGGCCACGTTTTGGAGCGTAAAAGGCCGCTTTTCGCATCGCAACTAAGCCACTTTTAGATATAAAAAAGATGCCTTTATAAGTGCGAATGGCACATATATGCATATTAGTACATACTATTCTCAAATACAAACGGGCATAACCAATGTGGATAACACCCATATTTTGATTTTTTAGACGATATTTGCCGTTAACTAAAATGTTAAATATTAAGGAGTCTTTTTGCCCTATATGTAAACTAATATTAATTGAATTTGCCATAAAATCAAACTTTACGACATGCATGGCAGGCAACATTGCGGTTTGCAGACACGGCTAATAATCAAAGGGTAATGCTAAATCTGGCAGGCATACAGGCATAAAGCAAGAATTCAAAGGCAAAAAATAACATGAAAGCATGGCCGTGTATCAGTTTTTTTTAGTAAGTTTGCACAACTTAATTGGCTGCCGCCAAACCGGCTGCTTATAAAATAAAGATAACATAAAAAAGAAGAGATAATATGCAGGAAACAAGACAAAACCGTATTGCAAGGCTTCTGCAAAAGGAACTGAGCCTGATATTCCAGTCGCAGACAAGGGCCATGAGGGGCACTATGGTGAGCGTTACACGCTGCCGCATCAGTCCCGATTTGAGTATATGCACGGCATATCTGAGCATATTTCCGCCCGAGAAGTCGGAGGAACTTATTAAGAACATCACCTCAAACGAGAAAACAATACGCTACGAACTGGGCACACGCGTGAGAAACCAGCTGAGGATTATACCCGAACTGAGATTCTTCATCGACGACTCACTCGACTATATTGAGCACATTGACGAGCTGTTGAAGAAATGAATTTTCCGTTTTACATAGCCCGCAGGTATCTTTTCTCTAAAAAGAGTACTCATGTCATCAACATCATCAGCGGCATAAGTGTAATTGGTGTGGCGGTGGCCACAATGGCGCTTGTTGTCACACTGAGTGTGTTCAACGGATTTCACGACCTCGTGGCGTCGCTGCTTACGTCGTTCGACCCGCAGATTGAAGTTGTTCCGGCTAAAGGAAAGACGGCTCCTGCCGACGACCCTATACTGACAAAGATACGCAACCTGCCGCAGGTCGACGTGGCTACCGAGAGCGTTGAGGACCAGGCGCTGGCCATATATAAGGGAAGACAGGCCATGGTTAAGGTGAAGGGCGTTGAAGACAACTTCAGTGAACTGTCACATATCAACGATATTCTGTATGGCGACGGCGAGTTTTCGCTCCATGCCGCCAATCTTCAGTTTGGAGTTGTGGGCATACGCCTTGCAGAAGACATGGGCATGACTGCCGATTGGGACGGACAGCTGAAAATATATGCGCCGAAGCGCGAGGGACAGCTCGACATGATGAATCCGACAGAGGGATTTGTTGAAGATTCACTTATTTCGCCCGGAGTGGTGTTTTCGGTTAAACAAGCGCGCTACGACCGTGATTACGTGCTTACTTCGATAGAATTCGCACGCAATCTGTTCGGCCAGCAGGGCATGCTCTCTCAACTTGAGATAAGGCTCAAGCCGGGCAGCGACCTCGACGCCGTGAAGGCTGAAATGCAGGAGATTGCAGGCGACAAATATCGCGTTCTCGACCGTATGGAGCAGCAGGCGGACACGTTCAAGATTATGAAGATTGAGAAATTCATTGCTTACATCTTCCTTACGTTTATTCTTGCCGTGGCTTGCTTCAACATCATCGGCTCGCTGTCAATGCTGATTATCGACAAGAAGAACGACGTGGTTACGCTGCGCAACATGGGCGCGAGAGACAAGCAGATAGTAAGGATATTCCTGTTTGAAGGCAGAATGATTTCTGCCATCGGTGCCGTATTGGGCATTTTGATAGGATTGTTGCTGTGCTGGCTGCAGCAGGTTTACGGACTCGTTTCGCTCGGCAGCAGCAGCGGCTCGTTCATTGTCGACGCTTATCCGGTGAGTGTTCATCCCGAAGACATCGTGCTTGTATTCATAACGGTGCTTGCCGTAGGCTTCATTTCGGTGTGGTATCCGGTGAGATATTTTGCCAAACGACTGATTCAGTAAACGGCATTGATGCCGGTCTAAATAAAAAAAGGAAACATAAACGACGTTTTTAAGCATCTTAGCCGTTCATGTTTCCTTTTTGTTTATTATGTCCATTCAGGTATTCCTACCGTTACTTTATATTTCTTTATGCCTTAATCTAAAAGACTTACGCTCCTCCACGCTCAGCCCAGTCGCTCCTGTCAAGGTTACGATAGCTTATGGCTTCGGCAAGATGCTGCGGCAACACATGCTCAGAGGCGTCTAAATCGGCTATGGTGCGCGCAACCTTCAGTATGCGGTTATATGCCCGTGCCGACAGGTTTAGCCTCTCCATGGCCATTCTCAGCATCTCTATTCCGGCCTCGTCAGGCTCTGCATACTGGTGAATCATGCGTTCGCTCATCTGCGCGTTGCAGTGTATTCCCTTGCATTCTCTGAATCGCTGCTCCTGTATGTGGCGCGCCTTGATTACCCTTTCGCGTATGGCGTCGCTGCTCTCGCCCGGTGCCGCGCGCGATATGTCCTTAAAGGGCACTGGAGTTATCTCTATCTGGATGTCAATGCGGTCGAGGAGCGGACCGCTGATTTTGTTCATATAGCGTTGTATCTGCCCGGGAGTGCACACACAGTGGTGCGTCGGGTCATTATAGTATCCGCACGGACAGGGATTCATCGAAGCCACAAACATAAACGAACATGGAAATTCTACCGTGTATTTTGCCCTCGATATGGTTATTTTGCGGTCTTCAAGTGGCTGGCGCAGCATTTCAAGTGTCGACTTGTTAAACTCCGGCAGTTCGTCGGCAAACAGCACTCCGTTATGCGCAAGCGATATTTCTCCGGGCTGCGGATTAAGTCCTCCGCCAACAAGTGCCACCTGAGATATTGTGTGATGCGGCGCGCGGAACGGCCGTTGTGATATCAGCGACATGTTCTTGCCGAGCTTTCCTGCCACTGAATGTATCTGTGTTGTCTCAAGACTTTCGGCCAGTGAGAGCGGAGGTAATATCGACGGAAGGCGCTTGGCCATCATTGACTTGCCGCTTCCGGGCGGACCTATCATTATCATATTGTGGCCTCCTGCAGCCGCAACTTCCATAGCGCGCTTAACGTTTTCCTGCCCTCTAACGTCGGCAAAGTCAAGTTCGAAATGACTCTGATGCTCGTAAAACTCGCGCCGCGTGTCGACAATAGTAGGCTTATAGTCGCCCTCACCGTTCAGAAAGTTCACAACATCCATTATGCTCTCCATACCGTAGACATCAAGGTTGTTCACCACGGCAGCCTCTCTTTCGTTCTGTTTGGGCACAATCAGTCCCTTAAACTTTTCCTTGCGTGCCCTGATAGATATCGGCAGGGCACCTTTCACGGGCTGTATCATGCCGTCGAGCCCAAGCTCACCTACTATCATATACTCTGACAGCAGATCGGGCTTCACCTTTCCGATAGCAGCCAGAATGCCTATTGCCAGCGGCAGGTCGTAGCTGCTGCCTTCTTTACGGAGATCGGCGGGGGCCATATTCACGGTAATGTCGGCAACGGGAAACTTTATACCGTTATTCTGAAGGGCAGCCACAATACGGTCGCGGCTCTCCTTCACAGCTGTATCCGCAAGGCCGGAGAGATGATAAAGCACACCTCGCGACACGCTAACCTCAACGGTAACGGTTGTTACGTCGAGGCCATTGACGGCCGCACAATAAGTTTTTACAAGCATATATCACCAATTATCCAATTAATCTTGTGTCAATTACAAATCGAGTTAGCTGCGAAAAACCGCGCTAACTCTACAAATGTATTCATATAGCAATAATGTCTGTCGCTCAGAAACAGACAAAAATTCATGCTGAAACTCCAACTGCCGGCATCACCAATGTCACAAATTCGCACCTCACAATAATGTGCAGACAATGGCAAACGGCAAAAGCACAGCGTTAATTAAGCAGTACCTTGAGCTTAGTTTCAAGCTCATTGATGTTCAGGCTGCGCTCTACAATTCGTCCTTGCACATTATATACAATGTTGTCTGCCACGCGTCCAAGGCCGAAGGTCTCAAGAAGCGGACTCTCAAACATAAGCTGATCGCATATTACAGGCGATGCCGTAGAGTCACTGCGCACAGCAAAACTGCATGTACGCTTGCTTGCATCAAGGCTTATGCCCATCAGCGCAAGTTTATTTCCATATTCATTTTTCAGTCTAAGCAGCCTGTCACGCATGTTACGGCTTTCATAGCTCCACTCAGCCCATGTATAGACAACGGCAACTTTACCCTGAAGATATGAAGCGGAAATATTCTTTCCGTTGATATCCTGTGCAGAGAACGACGGTATTCTGGCTCCACCCGCATTGTTTTTCATCATCTTCACATAACGCACAATGCGTGCAACCTCACCGTTCTTCGGCTGCGCTTTGTAAACTATATCAGCCAAACTTGCAGCCTTGTCAAGGTTTACATCAGGAACGAGGATAAAATATTTCTTAAGAACATACACGCTGGCAGCCGTAGCCGGATTGTTTTTCACAAAATTCTCAGCATAAGACATCTCCTCAGGAGGCGACGCCTTTACGAGCTGCTGACGGAAAGCCGTCATAAGTTCATTCTCCTTTGTACCTTCAATCTCAATTTCCTTAAGGTGTGATGCGTCACCCTTTACAGAAACAGACTTGCCCGGCTCGGCAAAGACCGGCACTTCGGAGAAGTTTGGAAATACGATGACGAGTGTGCCGCTCTCCTTGCATTGCGTCTCAAAAGTGAAGCGTCCGCCTTCAACCTTTATCGTGTCAATGCCGTCGAACACACCGTCAGGACTGTAAACATAAAACTCACCTTGGTTAAGGTTGAGTAGTCGGCCATCCAAGTTGAAATAGCCTCTGCGTGTTCCGCAGGCAACCAAAACCAAGGTGAGCGTAAGATATATCAATCGCTTCATGCGTCAGCGATGTTTACTTGCTTATTTTAGCCAGCTCAAGATCGTTGTTTGCGTATGTTGCAAGTGAAGGATCTTTCTGCAGAGCGCTCTTCAGATAAGAAGAAGCTGCGCTGTCGTTGCCCTGACGAGCATTCAGGATAGCCTGCAGATAGTCTGTCATAGCGTCCTTGTTCTTGATGCTGTTCAGAGTGTTAGCTGCACCGGCATAGTTCTTGTTAAGAATCTGAGCCAAAGCAGTTGTGTTGCAGTTGATACCGTTGAGGTTCTGCTCAGCTGTAGCATAGTCACCCTTAGCGAGGTTCAGAGTACCGAGAACCTTGTTGTAGTCACCAGCTCCGTTAGCCTTAGCGATATAGTTTTCAGCCTCGCTTACATTGCCGTTCTTCAGTGCCATCAAGCCAAGGTTAGCGTTAGTCTCAGCAGCATTGCCGTTGATTGACTGAGCCTTAGCCAGATAGTTCTTAGCTTCAGCGTCGTTGCCCTTAGCGAACTCGATAGCAGCAACGTTGTTGTAAGCACGGTAATCGTTAGGATAAACCTCTATAGTCTTCTTGTAGATAGCCTCCTGAGCGTCTACGTTGTCCTCAAGAGTAGCTGAGTAAAGAAGTTCGTCAACGCTAAGCTTTGTAGCGTCAGCCTTATACTGCTCCTTAATCTGCTCGTCGCTGCGGCCGATTGTCTCATAGTTGATGATCAGGCGAGAACGACGGAGTTCGGGAAGAATACCGTCAGCGAGCTCACGGAAACCTGCAGACATGTTGCGGATCTGCTGCTCACGCTCTTCAGGATCCTGATACATAGAAAGAACTCGGAGGATTACGTCCTTGTCCTGGATGTCAGAAGCCTGAACAAGCTGCTGGAAGCCTTCCCAGTCCTGTGCAGTATATTTACCAGTAACGTCAGACTGAACCTTAGCGCTCTTAAGCTGTTTCTTAGCGTAGTCTACAGAAACATCCTGACGTTTGCTAGCCAATTTGTCGTTGAAGTCGAATCCACCATCAGGAGAAGCGTAAGCCAAAACCTCTACGTTCTTGATGTTCAGACCTTCCTTATCAGCGTTGATCTTCTTAAGCAGCTCAACAAACTCCTTAACAGAGTTGTTCTTCAGCTCGCTCTTGCGCAGGTTAGCCTGGTTGATGAGGAACTTAATCTGAGCAGCCTGTCTCTGATCTCTAACACGCTGGAATGTGTCGGGAGCGATGCAAGCGCCGCTTCCGGCGAGAGTATTCTTATAAAGTTCAGATGTAGCGATAACACCTTCAGCAACCTTAACAGCAGGAATCTCTACCTTCTTCTTCTTTTTGCCAACATAAGCATCGAAAGTCATATAAAGGTCGCTCTTCTGCATTTCGGGAACATACTTGAAGTTAGACTTCATTGTATAGTTACCTCCAGCCTTGTAAGCAATTGTCTGGTCGTTGCCCTCAACCTTTTCGCCCTGGAACTTAGCAGCCTGACCCTGTGCAGCCTGTCCGTTGCCATAACGCAGTTCGGGGATAACTGTAACCATAGCCTTTTTCTTCATGTACTTCTCGGGGAATGTACCATTGATTGTTACAGCCACCTGTCCACCTCTAGACTCGAGCGGATTAGGTGTAACATTGAAATTGTCAGCAGACAACTCTCCAAGCTTAGAAGAGCAAGAAGACAGTGCAATCACTGATGCTGCCGATAAGAATAAGATAAGATTTTTTTTCATAATGAAAGGTTTTAGATATAAGTGCCGCGAGCGGGACTCGAACCCGCACAGCCATTACTGGCCAAGGGATTTTAAGTCCCTCGTGTCTACCAATTCCACCATTGCGGCTCCACTAGAGCGGAAAACGGGACTCGGACCCGCGACCCCGACCTTGGCAAGGTCGTGCTCTACCAACTGAGCTATTTCCGCATTAGAGCAGTGCAAAGATAAGTTTATTTCTCGAAAGAGCAAACTAATTTACACATTTTAATACTCTCACTGCCCATTAATGACCGAAAGCACGCCTGTCGGACCCGTTGTACTGCATCTGTAGCGTATAAGTTTGTCTCCGGGATCGCCGCTGGATATGATTCCGCCGTTGTTCATGTCGTACACGCGCTTGCAGCTCTTGCATGTCGCCTTGCCGGTTGTGTCCATCGTAAGTCCGTAGCGCGGCAGGTTGCTCTCCTTGTAGCAGTTGGGGCACTGATTGTCGTAGGCATAGAAGATGGCCGGCGAGTTTAGGTTGCCGTAGCCCACGATAATTCCGCTCTCGTTATATGCCCCGAGGATTAGCGTGCGCTGCTCGTCGACGGCATTGAATGCCACACGCTCGGTCTGTCCGGGAGCGGTGTTTGTGTTGAACACGAAATATCTTCCGCTCACTGCCGCATGGCAGAACACGCCTGGCGAAAGCGAATTCATGGCAGTGCCGAGCATAGGACTGCGGTTGGCGCTGTTGTCGAATATGAAGTAGCAAGAGTCGCTGCTGAACTCAAACTCGGCATCGTCGCACGACAAGAAGAGTGCCAGAAGGGCTATTATATAATAGGTGTACTTTTTCATTTCAGTAAGTTTTTCTCAGCATTTTCCATTTTCTCAAAGTGGAAACCGTCGAGACACTGCTCCATGAGAGCCTGTATCTTGTCGTTGCAGAGGTTTCCGATAGAGCCTTCGTGGGTGTGGTGTATGTTCTTGTCGGGCACGAACTGACCTGCCTCGATGTCGAGTCCAACCTTCTTGTAGGCGTCTCTGAAGGGCATGCCGGCAGCCGCAAGGCGGTTTACTTCCTCAACGGAGAACATGAGGTCGTACATCTTGTTGTCGAGGATGTTGCGGTTTACCTCCATCTTGTTGATGATGTAGGCAGCCATCTGCAAGCAGTCCTTAAGTTCGTCGAAAGCAGGAAGGAACGACTCCTTGATAATCTGCAGGTCGCGGAAATAGCCGCACGGCAGGTTGTTCATTATCAGCACAATCTGCTGCGGCAGGGCCTGCAGCTTGTTGCATTTGGCGCGTATCAGCTCGAACACGTCGGGATTCTTCTTGTGGGGCATAATGCTGCTGCCTGTGGTACACTCCTTCGGGAGCTTGACGAACGAGAAGTTCTGGCTGTTGAACATGCAGGCATCGAATGCCATCTTGGCCACCGTGCCGGCTATCGACGCCATGGCAAATGCCACGTTGCGCTCTGTCTTGCCGCGCCCCATCTGAGCGTACACCACGTTATAGTTCATCGTGTCGAAGCCCAGCAGCTCGGTTGTCATGGTGCGGTTGAGCGGGAACGACGAGCCGTAGCCGGCAGCGCTGCCCAGCGGATTACGGTTGGTCATGCGCCATGCAGCCTGCAGGAAGAGCATGTCGTCGGCAAGGCTCTCGGCATAGGCTCCGAACCAAAGGCCGAACGAGCTGGGCATGGCCACCTGAAGATGGGTGTAGCCGGGCATGAGCACGTCTTTAAACTGATTGCTCTTTTCTATCAGCTCATCGAAAAGCACCTTGACGAGCATTGCGATGTCCCTGATTTCATGACGGATGAAGAGTTTAAGGTCTACCAGCACCTGGTCGTTGCGCGAGCGTCCGCTGTGAATCTTCTTGCCCATGTCGCCAAGCTTGCGCGTAAGCATGAGCTCCACCTGTGAATGAACATCCTCTACGCCGTCCTCAATGACAAACTCGCCGCGCTCGCACACGGCATAGATGTTCTTCAGTTCGGCCAGAAGTGCCTTAAGTTCGTCGCTGCCAAGCAGTCCGATCGACTCGAGCATGGTGATGTGTGCCATTGAGCCCAGCACGTCATACTTGGCCAGATACATGTCCATCTCGCGGTCGCGCCCTACGGTGAACCGCTCTATCTCTTCGTTAATTCCGTAATTTTTCTCCCAAAGTTTATTTGACATCGCAATACTAATTTTATCATAATGCCCCACTGCGGCCGGCGTCTGCGCGCCCGGCCGTAATGGGGTTGCATTTATTATATAAGGTATAAGCCCTAAACTCCGCGGCCTACTCGTAAGGAATGGCTGCCAGCGCGTCGGCAATCTTGTCAACGCCGTCCTGCAGCTTGCTGCCTATCATGGGCTTCAGGAACATGGGTATGTCGGCCTTAACCGTAACCTTCATCTTGCTTGTGGTGTCGGTTACGGGCAAGAGCTGTATCCACATGGTGAAAGGCACGGGCGAGTTGGCCGTCTCGAACTTTATGCACTTGGGCTCTTCGCGCTCGATGATGTTGAGCGTTATGCTGCCAACGGGCGGCACACTTACCGAAACGCTGTCGCGGCTGAACGTAAGGTCGTTAATTTTGTCGGCCGGAATGCGGTCTTTCACTTTCTCTATGTTCTCGAGGTTGCTGAGTCTGTCGTAGACGCTCTGCTGCGGATACGGAATCTGCTTAATTCCGCTTTCGTACTTGCTGCTCATATTTCTCTTACGTTATCCACATGCGCCCCGAGCCGTCGCCTCCCTGTCCGCATCAGCACATAGCCGACACGGGCCAAAGGCGCACGTGAAGTTAAAATATTATTTCTTCCAGTTGGCAGGATCCTTGCGCCACTCGTGCAGCAGTTCAACGTCAGCCTCAGAGATATATCCTGTCTCAACGGCCTCAGCCACTACGTGCTCATAGTCGGTAAGAGTAACCAGCTCTACGCCGGCATCCTCAAACGCTTTCTGTGCAACGGGGAATCCGTAGGTGTAAGATGCGACCATACCTACCACCTCAACGCCTGCCTGGCGCAGAGCCTCAACAGCCTTAAGGCTGCTTCCGCCTGTAGAGATAAGGTCTTCAACGACAACCACCTTGGCGCCTTCGGGCAGCTCGCCCTCAATGAGGTTGCCCATGCCGTGGTCTTTAGCCTTGCTGCGGACATAAACGAACGGCAATCCGAGAGCATCGGCCACGAGCGCTCCCTGAGCTATGGCTCCTGTGGCAACGCCGGCAACGGCATCAGCCTGCGGGAAATGCTCAAGCACTGCATGCACAAGCTCGAGCTTCACATAGCTGCGCAGGTCAGGATACGACAGGGCCTTGCGGTTATCGCAATAGAAGGGCGACTTCCATCCCGAAGCCCATGTGAACGGATTGTTTGGCTGAAGCTTTATAGCCTTTATCTTCAGCAGCTTTGATGCAAATGCTTTTTTCAGTGTGTCCATATTTGTATTGTTTTTATTGTTTTATATTATGCCGGGCGGCGCGCCGGCCTTCATGCCTTGTTTGCCGTCGTGCCCGGCTCACCGCCTTTTCATCCTGCAAAGTTACGTTTTTTTGGGTGCAAAACCAAATTATCCGGCCTTTTTTGCCCTAAACGTGCGCATCACGACTATGTTACGCCTCAGACACCGCCGCGCATCCGGCATCGCCGGAAAGGTAATTCAGGGCATGGTTTCCATCGTCTTTCATAACCGTCTGATATTCAACGCCTTGCAAAAGGCCATGTTTTAGGCTCTAAAAGGCCGTCTTTTGCAGGCTAAAAGGTGCCCTTTTGCAATGCGAAAGGACACCTTTTAGAAAACGCCCGATATTCTGCCGTCTGACAGCGTGCCGCGGCATGGGTATGTCATACACGTAGTACACCCGGCACAGGGACATAGTACACCTAATACACCTTATTATATTGCATATCTCACTACCAGCCGGCATGCCCCAGCATGGCTATTGCGGCTTCATAAACGGCATTTTTCTTAAATTCTGTTTATATTCCCGCAACATTCAGCCACAAAGCGTAAACAGACGTTAAAAATTGCACTTTAATCGCATTTTCTTGCCCAAATGCTTGGAAGTTATGTTTTATTAGTCTACATTTGCAGTGTACTAATAAACTAGTACACTATAAGACATTAACAGACAAACAATTATTGACAATTAAAGACATTAACAATTATGAGTACTATTATCACAACAGCAACAATCATGGCGATGTATCTTAACGCCGCCGGAAGCGCCAACTCGCAATATGCATATAACGCCGACATTGAGAACGGACAGGTCAGCACAATGTATGTAATGAACAAGAGCGGCAAAAGCCTCAGCGGAAAGCTGAAATACAGCTACACTTACGACGCCGCAGTACGGCTGACGGCAAAGACGGCAAGCCGATACAACAGCCTGACGGGCAAGTATGTGCCTGCCTTCCGCCTCGACTTCAGCTATACGGCCGACGGATATGCCGTTGAAAGATGCACATGGAACAGCCGCAGCAAGAGCTTCAACCGCCCTGACAGCCGCACCGAATACCGCCATGAAATGAGTAATGTGATGGCTGTTACAAACTATGAATGGAGCAACGCCGAGGGCAAGATGCTCGCCGTGGACAACATGCTGGTGATGACACAGACCAACGAATATCTGCTGGCAGGTCAGCTTTAAGAGGAGCGCGCGGCGTCATCAGTAATCACCAACGCCGCCCCCATCCCTCCCATCACTCCCATCTCTCCCATTAACAACAAACACCCCTTAAAATAAAACGAAACAATATGATAGAAATAAGCAACCTTAAATACAAATACGCAGGCGCAAAGCAATATGTGTTCAATGACTTCAGCCTGTCTCTCAGCGAGAACAACATCTACGGACTGCTCGGCAAGAACGGCATGGGCAAGTCTACACTGCTCTACCTCATTAGCGGACTGCTGCGCAAGGAGCAAGGCACGATAACAATAGACGGAATTGAGGCCGACCGCCACGACCCTGCCGTGCTGAGCGAGATATTCCTCGTGCCCGAGGAGTTTGAGCTGATGCCGATGAGCCTCGACGCTTATGTCAAGATGAACGAGCCGTTCTATCCACACTTCAGCCGTGAGGTGCTGAAGAGCTGTCTTGACGACTTTGAACTTACGCCTGACATCAACCTCAAGGAGCTGTCTATGGGACAGAAGAAGAAGGTGTATATGAGCTTCGCTTTGGCTGCCAACACCAAGCTGCTGCTGATGGACGAGCCTTCCAACGGATTAGACATTCCGTCGAAGAGCCAGTTCCGCAAGGTGGTGGCAAACAACATGAGCGACGACCGCACCATGATAATATCAACCCATCAGGTGCACGACGTGGAGTCGCTGCTCGACCACATCATGATACTCGACCACTCAGAGCTGCTGCTCAACGAGTCGGTGGCCGACATCTGCAGCAAGTACAGTTTTGAGTTCCGCTCGCTGGGCGAGCCTGCCGACGACGTAATCTACGCAGAGCCGTCGCTGCAGGGCAACGCCGTGATAACGCGCAGACGAGATAACGATGAGGAAACTCAGCTCAACCTCGAACTGCTCTTCAACGCCGTAACAAAGAAGCTGCTGCCGCGCGAATAACTGCCGATGCAGCCCAAGACACATATAGAACATAAGATTAAAAACGATTCAAGATGAGCAACTTTAATACGAAACGATTCATACAGACCTTTAAATGGTCGATGCTTGCCACAAAGAAAGAGATGACGACCATAGCAGGATGTATGTTCTTCCTATACCTCATACCGTTCATAATATCGGTGATGTCAAGCCACGGCAAGCTCGACATTATAGCTGAGAGCGACATACAAAGCGCAACAATCACATGCATCTCGTTTTTCACTTTCTACTTAACAATCAGCGGATGCTGGATTTTTAACAACATGAAGACAAAGGAACAGCGCATAATGTTCAAGATGCTGCCTGCCTCTGACCTCGAGAAATATCTTTCAAGAGTTATCTATATAACAGTGGTATGGTTTGCAATCGGCATCTTAACCTATTGTCTTGCTGACATCTGCCGCATGCTGATTTGCCTTATATCAGGCACTCACGGCACCTACAGCACCATACCTTTGGCGCTCAAAATGATATTTACCGAAAACCACATGAACATTACGGCAAGAGGCATTGAATATCGTTTTGTTATATTATCAATATATGCATGGGGATTCTGGGTACACTCGCTCTACGTGCTGGGTGGCGCTTTCTTCCGCCGCCGCCAGTTCATTCTGACATCATGCGTCCACTTTCTGCTGGGCTTCTTCTTATTATTTTTATCCAGATATGACAGCTCTATTTTTATCGATCATGACACCACGCACATCCGCAATCTGCTGTATGCCTACCCCTTCGTAGCAATTGCCGTAGCACTATTCAACTGGTGGCTGGCATATAAGCTGTTCAAACGTTCGCAAGTTATCAACAATAAATGGATTAATCTATGAGCAATTTCAACTATAAACGCTTCGGCATCACATTCAAATGGACCGAAGTATATTTACGCAAGAACATGATTAAGATATTTGCCATAACGCTCGCAGTATATCTGTTTATTCTTCTGACGAATACCATCACTGAAAGCTACAATGGCACACCGGCCGACACGCAGCAACTTACACTGCGAAGCGCGATAAGAAGCTGCGGCATGGCCTACTTCTTCTGGGTTATCATCAGCGGAACATGGTTTTGCCCGAACATCAAGACCAAGCAGCAGCGCATAACGATAAAGATGCTGCCGGCAACAGATCTTGAGAAGTTTCTCTCTCACATGGCATGGCTCGCCATACAGCTTATAGGCATGGCCCTGATGTTCTGCCTTGCCGACGTGATACGCGTGGCGCTTTTTGAAGTGTTGGGGCTCGACTGGATACAATGGGGCATCCCTGTGTTCTTCGACATGAGCCGCGTGGCCGGCGACATGTACATCCTTGGCGTAAAGTCGACAGCCGTCTATGCCGCAGGCATGGCATGGGTGCTGTGGGCACAGTCGCTCTATGTTCTCGGAAGCATTCTGATAAACCGCTACGGTGCTTTAATCGTTTCGGGCATACACGTAATACTTATTGTCGCACTAGTATGGCTCGTGGCTAAATCGGACACAGAAGCCGCAGCAACCGACACCGCACTTACGGCAGACGCCGCAACATATATTGCCTTGGCGACATTCGCCTTACTGGGCATATTCAACTGGATTACGGGCTACAAGCTATACAGCCGCATGCAGGTTGTAAACAACAAACTGATTAATTTATGAAGTTCAACAACGAAAAAGCCATATACGTACAGATAGCCGACCGCCTTTGTGACGAGATACTGACAGGAAAATACAACGACGACGAACGTATACCGAGCGTGCGCGAATATGCCGTTCTGCTCGAGGTTAACACCAATACCGCCGTAAAGTCGTATGACCTTCTTGCGTCAGCAGGCATAATATACAACAGGCGCGGCCTTGGCTACTTTGTCACAAAGGGAGCCAAAGACATGATAATGAAAGAAAGGCGCACGCTGTTTATGGAGGAGAAGCTGCCCGAACTGTTCCGCAGCATGGACATGCTCGGCATAACCATCGACGACATCAGCAAAGCCTGGAACGACAGAAAAAAGTAAAAACCGCATACATGCCACGGCAAGAAGCAGTAGCCGACAATGCGACAAAACAAGTCTTACGGCAATGCTCTCTCTAACCACCTGATAAATATTACAGACTGCATTGCCGGCAACTGCCCAGCACTTGCCGCGGCATGATATGGAAAAAAGTAACAGATTATGCAACTTTTTGCCGTTCAGTTACGTTTAATATATAAAAGGAAAATCTATGATACATCTGAAAGATATTAACAAGACCTACAACAACGGACAGCCGCTGCACGTGCTCAAGGGCATCAACCTCGACATAGAGCAGGGCGAGTTTGTGTCTATCATGGGGGCGTCGGGCTCGGGCAAGTCCACGCTGCTCAACATTCTGGGCATTCTCGACAACTACGACTCGGGCGAATACACCCTGGCAGGCACGCTGATAAAGGATCTGTCGGAGACGCGCGCCGCCGAATACCGCAACCGCATGATAGGTTTCATCTTCCAGTCGTTCAACCTCATTGCCTTCAAGACGGCTGTTGAGAACGTGGAGTTGCCGCTGTTTTATCAGGGAGTGCGCCGCAAACAGCGCCGCCGCATGGCCATGGAGTATCTCGAAAGGCTCGGACTGGAGCAGTGGGCCAACCACTATCCCAACGAAATGTCGGGCGGACAGAAGCAGCGCGTGGCCATAGCAAGGGCTCTGATAACCAAGCCGCAGATTATTCTTGCCGACGAACCTACCGGCGCGCTCGACTCTAAGACCAGCGTTGAGGTGATGAAACTGCTGAAAAAGCTCAACGAGGACGACGGCATGACCATTGTTGTGGTTACTCACGAGAGCGGCGTTGCCAACGAGACCAACAAGATAGTTCACATAAAAGACGGCCTTATCGGCAAGATTGAAACCAACTTCGACCATCACGCTTCGCCGTTCGGCATCAACGGAATGATGAAGTAACATGGCGCAACGCGTATTATATGGCGGCCATACGGCTGCCTGCATAATTAATGAGAAACATTCAACGACAATAACATGAGAGACGTTTTAGCTGAGATATGGAGCACCGTAAGGCGCAACAAGCTGCGCACCGCGCTTACAGGCTTTGCCGTGGCATGGGGAATCTTTATGATTATCTTCCTGCTTGGAGCCGGCAACGGACTCATCAATGCCCAGAAAGTACAGAGAGACAGATTTCTCGACAACTCTATGATGGTTGGTCCGGGATATACGTCGAAGGCTTACGACGGTCTGCAGGAAGGCCGTCGAATAACCCTCAACGACAAGGACAAGGAGCTTACCGACAAAAGTTACAAGCAATATATAGAGGACACGGGAGCCGAACTGCAGCAGAACAGCGTAACGCTGACCAAGGAGGCCAACTACGTGAGCGTTACTCTTTCCGGCGTTTATCCCAACGATGTGAAGATAAACAAGAAAGAGATGCTCTACGGCAGGTTTATCAACCAGATCGACATCGAGCAGTCGCGCAAGTCGCTCGTGCTGAGTGAGGACGACGCAAAGGAGCTTTTGCCCGGCGACGTGAGCAATCTCGTTGGCCAGTATGTCGACGTCGGCGACATGGCATTCCGTGTAGTGGGCATCTACGAGGCCGACAAGAGCGGCATGAACAGAGGAGCGTTCATCCCGTTCACCACATTCCGCACCATATATAACAAAGGTGATGAGGTTGGCAACATCGTTTTCTCCTTCCACGGTCTTGAGACAGAGAAGGACAACGAGGAGTTTGAGACACAATACAGGGCGCGCATCAACGGCAACCACCGCGCCGCTCCCGACGACGAAGGTGCCGTGTGGATATGGAACCGCTTCACACAGAACATGCAGATGAACAAGGGCATTGGCATAATACAGACCGCCCTGTGGATAATAGGTCTGTTCACGCTGCTCAGCGGCATCGTAGGCGTGAGCAACATCATGCTGATAACCGTCAAGGAGCGCACCCGCGAGTTCGGCATACGCAAGGCCATCGGAGCCAAGCCGTTGTCTATCCTGCGCCTTATCATAACCGAGAGCATCATCATCACAACCTTCTTCGGCTATGTAGGCATGGTACTCGGAGTGGCTGCCAACGCATATATGGACGCAACGATAGGCCGTATGAAGGTTGACAGCGGACTGTTTGAAGCCACTATATTCTATAATCCCACTGTGGGCATCGGCACATGCATATCGGCTACGGTAGTGATGATCATTGCCGGAACGCTTGCCGGCCTTATTCCTGCACGCAAGGCTGCCAAGATAAGACCTATCGAGGCGCTGAGAGCAGAATAAATTTTCTAATTCATAATTCACAATTCATAATTCATAATTGGGATGGGAGCAATTCATAATTCACAATTGGGATGGTAGAAAACAATAAAGGAATATTTTCTTAAGTCATAATTGGAATGACAGAAACAGCAAAGGCCTGTTTTCTTAATTCTTAATTTATAATTCTTAATTAGAAAGCTATGAGATTTGACATAGACCGTTACCGTGAGATTCTCGACACACTTACGAGAAACAAGAGCCGCAGTTTCCTTACCGGATTCGGCGTGTTCTGGGGTGTGTTCATGCTTGTGTCGCTTCTCGGAGGAGGACAAGGACTGAAAGAGTTGCTGCAGAAAAACTTTGAAGGCTTTGCCACCAACTCGGCGATAATATGGGCACAGCCCACAACCAAGCCTTATGCCGGATTCCGCAAAGGGCGCCAGTGGAGCATGGTTTACAAAGATGTGGAGCGCCTCAAGCAGCAGGTGCCCGAACTCGAAGTTGTCTCGCCGGTGCTGTCCCACTGGGGAGGCAGCGCCACCTTCAGCGACAAGAAGTCGTCGTGCTCAATGAAAGGCCTGCTGCCGAACTATCAGGAGGTGGAAGCGCCCAAGATGTACTACGGCCGCTACCTAAACGACATGGACATTAAGCAGAACCGCAAGGTGTGCGTTATAGGCAAGAAGGTTTATAAAGATCTGTTTCCGGGCGGCGGCGACCCGTGCGGAAAGATGATATGCGTAGACAAGATTTATTATGACGTGGTAGGCGTCGACTACAGTTCGGGCAACATGAACATCAACGGACGCACAGAGGAGTCGGTAGTGGTGCCGCTGACACTGATGCAGAAGGCCTACAACCTCGGCGACAGCGTCCACATGATATGCGTAACGGCAAAGCCGGGCATAACCATGAACAGCATATCCGACAAGATGAGAAGCGTGGTGGCACACGCCCATCAGATTGACCCTGCCGACGAAAAAGGCATCATGGTGTTCAACACCGAGGTGCTCTTCGGCATGCTCGACAATCTTTTCAACGGCGTAAACTTCCTCATCCTGCTGGTCGGCATAGGCACACTGCTCGCCGGAGCCATCGGCGTGAGTAACATCATGATGGTTACGGTGCGCGAACGCACAACAGAGATAGGCATACGGCGAGCCATAGGAGCCACGCCGCGCAACATTCTCGGACAGATAATAACCGAGAGCGTCATACTTACGGCCGTGGCGGGCATGAGCGGCATACTGTTCTCCGTGATAATACTCGAAATGCTTGAACTCGGCAACACGTCCGACGGCATCGTGACTGCCCATTTCCAAGTGAAATTCTGGACTGCCATTGGCGCCATCGTCCTGCTCAGCATTCTCGGCGTACTGGCCGGTCTGGCTCCGGCTGCAAGGGCAATGAGCATAAAGCCGGTGGACGCCATGAGAGACGAATAGGCACACACGGCCATGATGGCAACAGCCCGCATAGCAAAAAGATAAATCACTGATAAAAAAGAAACAAATAATTTAAAACCATACTGAACATGAAGAAGTATTTTAAGTTCATTGTCGCAGCACTTATCGTTCTGATATTCATCGGAACATTCGTGTTCCTTTACCAAAAGTCGCAGCCCAAGCCGCTGACTTATGGAGAGTTTACTCCAAAGTTTACTGACATCTACAAGACCACGGTCATAACTGGCACGATAGAGCCACGCGACGAGGTGGAGGTGAAGCCGCAGATAAGCGGTATCATCACCGAGATTTACAAGGAGGCCGGCGACATGGTCAAGGCCGGTGAGGTGATAGCCAAGGTGAAGGTCATTCCCGACATGAGCCAGCTAAGCTCTGCCGAAAGCCGCGTACGCCTTGCCGACATCAACCTTAAGCAGGCTGAAATAGACTTCCAGCGCGAGAAGGGACTCTACGACAAGCAGCTCGTGAGCGCCGATGAATACGACAAAGTGCGCCAGACGCTCAATCAGGCTAAAGAGGAAAAGGCTGCTGCCATTGACGCCCTCGAGGTGGTACGCGACGGTGTGTCGCGCAGCAATGCCAGCGCAAGCAGCACTCTCATACGCTCAACCATCAGCGGACTTATACTCGACATTCCTGTAAAGGTGGGCAACTCGGTAATCCTGAGCAACACATTCAACGACGGAACCACCATAGCATCGGTTGCCGACATGGGCGACCTTATATTTAAAGGCAACATCGACGAGACCGAAGTGGGACAGCTCGTAACCGGCATGGAAATGAAGATTACCATTGGCGCACTGCAGAACCTGAAGTTCAACGCACAGCTCGAATACATTTCGCCGAAGGCAACAGAGAACAACGGAGCCAACCAGTTTGAGATAAAGGCCGCCGTAAGCGTGCCTGAAGGCAACAAGATACGTTCGGGCTACAGCGCCAACGCCGAGATAGTGCTGGCAAGTGCGAAGAACGTGCTGACCGTGCCCGAAAGCGCTATAGAGTTCAGCGGCTCAGACACCTTTGTTTATATCGTGAAGGGCAGCGGCGAGGACAAGACCTACGAGCGCAGGAAGGTTACCACCGGACTGAGCGACGGCGTGAACATACAGATAAAGAGCGGCCTGTCGGCCAAAGACCGTGTGCGCGGACCTAAGAAGGTTACCGACGACGGTGCAGACGAATAAAACTAACCAAAAAGCTCATTTGACATGAAAACCATAATAACCTCAATAGCTCTCATGGCAGCAACCGCCGCCGGAGCGCAGACTGAGCAGGCTGCACAGGGATGGTCGCTGCGCCAGTGCATCAGCTATGCCCTTGAGCACAACATCACCGTGAAGCAGCAGGACGTTACCAAGCAACAGCGCGAGATAGACCTCAACACGGCAAAGAACAGCCGTCTGCCCGACCTCAACGGCTCGGCATCACAAAACTGGTCGTTCGGACGCGGTCTGACATCAGAGAACACCTACTCTGACACCAACACCAGCAGCACGTCGTTCTCGCTGGGCACAAGCGTGCCGCTGTTCAGCGGACTGAAGATTCCGCGCACCATAGAGCTCAACAAGCTCAACCTTGAAGCAGCCACGGCCGACATGGAAAAGGCGCGCAACGACATCAGCGTGCAGGTGGCACAGGCATACGTGCAGATTCTCTATGACCTGGAGATGCGCGACGTGGCACAGCGCCAGATTTCAATAGACTCAATGCAGGTAGCAAGGCTCAAGGAGATGTACCGCAACGGCAAGGCAAGCGGCGTTGACGTGGCACAACAGGAAGCCACGCTGGCCCAAAGCCGACTGACATACACACAGGCCGACAACGACTACCGGCTGGCACTGCTCGCCCTGACACAACTGTTGGAACTGCCCTCGCCCGAGGGTTTCGCCATAATTCGTCCCGATGCCGGCGGCATTGATCCGTCGGCCGGGGCAGTTCCCCCGTCGCCCGACGAGATTTATCAGGAGGCCATCACCTTCAAGCCCGAAATAAAGGCTGAGCTCTACAGGCTGAAAAGCACCGAGATGAACATCAAGATAGCCCAGAGCGCCCTGCTGCCCACGCTGTCGCTTAACGCCGGCATAGGTTCAAACTATTACAAGACAAGCGGATTCAAAGCCGAAAGCTTCGGCAGACAGATGCGCAACAACTTCAGCCAATATATAGGTCTGAGCCTCAACGTGCCGATATTCAACCGCTTCGCCACGCGCAACAGCATACGCTCGGCAAAGCTTGAACGCGAAACTCAGCAGCTTCAGCTCGACAACGTAAGGAAAAACCTGTATAAGGAGATACAGCAGGCCTACTATAACACCATTGCCGCACGCGCCAAATACGAAAGCAGCATGGAGGCCAGCCGCAGCAACAAGGCAGCCTTCGACCTCATGTCGGCAAAATATGAATACGGCAAGGCCAACATCACAGAGTTTAACGAGGCAAAGAACAACTGGCTGAAGGCCGAAAGCGACCTCGTGATAGCCAAATACGAATATGTCTACGACACAAGCCTCATCGACTTCTACCGCGGCAAGGAACTCGACTTCTAATCATCAACAGGCAGACATCCCCCATTGTCCGGCATGATGGCGGCATCACAGCCATCACATACGGACAATGCGTAACATACAAAACAATACAACAAGCGGGCAACAGCACTGAACAAACATTCATGCTGTTGCCCGCTTGTTATATCACCAATTCAGCCACAATGTACAACAGGCACAATATGTACTCACCAGCACCCATGAATCATCAGTTATCATCGTTATCCGCAACGACATAAATACAAGAAACATAGCATACACAGTCTAAAAATTAACAACAGAATACAGTATAAGAACAGAAAACTTTTTTATTTTGACGCTCTCAGAACGGCTGTGTCGTTTACAGCAGCGCCTTCAGGGCAACAAAATTGCTCAAAATGCTCATTTAGCGCAATTCGCTGAAATACAATCATTTACACATTTCGGGCAAGGAAACGTAAAGAGTTAAAAAATATTACTCGGCCGTTTACCATACAAAAGTGGGCCATTTACGATTGCCAACAAGCCCATTTATTTAATGAAACAAGCCATTTTACCATCAGAAATTGCCATTTTTAAGGCTAAAAAGTGAGCGTAAAGCCAACAGATGTTAATAAAGGCACGACTTCAGCAAAGATTATTTAACATCAGTTATACGTTCATTTTCTATTTCAAAGAAAACTCTGTACATAAATAATGTAAAGAGTTTTCGGAAAAAATATATTGCGGGATATTTTTTCTGTATATATACAGCCATGAAAAACAAATAACAAAAAAATAAAACTTATACACTGACTTATTTATAAAATACAAATATTATGTAGTAATTATAAACAAAAACGATAACCAAATTATCACGAATTTCGCGTTTTACATTATTCGTATCTTTTACGTAACTAAATCGTGATTAAATATAAACATTTCATCAAATAGAATTATATATTTTTATATCATGAATAAAAAAACAGCAAAAATCATCCAAAGGAGAAAATAATTCTGTAACTTTGCATTCCGTGATCATTACAATTATTGTTCGTATTTCTTTATAATATCATAATAAAGTTACAACAAATTTCAACAATCACAGACTTACAAGTAATTACATCTATTAACTTAAAGTCAACATACACTTATCAGACTTGCGTATGGATAATATTGGGGATTTATCTGAAGAAGACGTGAAACTACGTTATATTACTCCATCTATTTTAAATAAAGGATGGTCAGTGGAAGATATAACAATGGAGACTAAGGTTAAATTAACAGACGGCAAAATTAACCTTAGGGGAAATTTAGTGGCTCGTAGTAAAGCCAAATACGCAGACTATGTCCTTTACTATAATCCTGCTACTCCAATTGCAATAATTGAAGCAAAAGATGCAAATCATGCAATTGGATTTGGCATGCAACAAGCAAAAGAATATGCACAAATGATGGATGTACCATTTGCATTCAGTTCTAATGGATTTGGTTATCAAGAATATGACTTTTTAACCGGTAAGGAACGTGCCTTATCGATTGATGAATTCCCTACTAAAGATGAATTATATTCACGCTTTTTGAAAGAAATCAATGATGGTCACGGTCTGTCTGATAAAGAAAAGAAAGTCATAGAACAACCATTCTGTACTGGAAAAGATATATTTCCTCCAAGATATTATCAACGTAATGCCATTAATCGTACAGTCAATGCTGTTGCACAGGGGAAAAAACGCCTTTTACTCGTCATGGCAACAGGAACAGGTAAAACGTATACAGCTTTTCAAATTGTCTATCGATTATTAAAGGCAGGCTTGGTAAAAAAGGTGTTATATCTGGCGGACAGAAATATTTTGATTGACCAATCCATACAACAAGACTTCAAGCCGCTTAATAAAACAGTTCATAAAGTAAATTATCAACAAGATTTGAACAACGGCAGTACGGCATATGAAGTTTACTTTGCGTTATATCAACAACTTATAGGTCAAGGCGGAAAACAGAATTATAAAGAATTGTTTAAGCCTGAATTCTTTGATATGGTCATTGTTGATGAGTGCCACAGAGGCAGTGCGAAAGACGACAGTAACTGGCGAGAAATACTTGATTATTTTACGGATGCAATACAATTAGGTATGACCGCAACTCCGAAAGAAACCAAATATCAATCAAGTATCAGCTATTTTAATGACCCGATTTATACGTATAGTTTAAAAGAAGGTATTGAAGATGGATTCTTAGCACCATTCAGAGTCGTTAACATCACTACAAATATAGGTGATGAATGGAGACCTGTAAAAGGACAAACGGATATACATGGAAATCCTATAGAAGATCGAATCTATAATAACTCAGATTATGATTATAATATTGTTATTGAGGACCGCATAAGAGAAGTGGCACATGAGATAACAAAATACTTGAAAAGTACAGACAGAATGGCAAAAACCATTGTGTTTTGTGCAGATGAAGACCATGCAGACAGAATGAGGACAGCCCTTATAAATGAGAACTCTGATATGTGCAGAAAAAATCCCGATTATGTAGTTCGAATTACAGGCAGTGATCCATATGGTCAATCTAAATTGGATTATTTTATTTCTGTAGCATCAAAATATCCAGTAATCGCAACAACAAGCAAACTGCTATCTACAGGCGTTGATTGTAAAATGGTGAAACTTATTGTGCTTGATCAACGCATTAACTCTATGACAGAGTTTAAGCAGATTGTCGGTAGAGGTACCAGAATACGTGAAAAAGAAGGTAAAACATACTTTACCATTATGGATTTCCGCAATATTACACGTCTGTTTGCAGATCCGGAATGGGATGGTCCTATAACAATAAACGAAGGATACAAGGAAACCATAAACTATCCCCAATATAAAGAAAAACCTTCTATGGTCAGCGAGCCAGAACATCATTTTAAGCCCATCGTGAATAAGGATGGATGTTCGGTTAAGGTTATCAATAAAATAGTTTCAGTATATGATACCAATGGCAAACTTTTACGCACAGAAAGTATAACAGATTACACTCGCAAGAACATCAATGATACTTATAAAAATCTTAATGATTTTATATTACATTGGAATACTGCGAAAAACAAAACTGAGATAACAGATTTATTGCGTGAAAATGGCATAGACCTTCATGCCTTAAAACAAGAGCAAAATATGGACGACGTTGATGACTTCGATTTCATATGCCACATAGCTTATGGAAAGAAACCATTAACAAGGCGTGAAAGAGCCGAAAACGTAAAGAAACGTGATATATTCAATAAATACGGGACACAAGCAAAAAAAGTACTTGAAGCATTACTGGAAAAATACACCGATGATGGTATAACACAATTGGAGAGCAGGAATGTTCTTCGCCTTGACCCATTCAGTAAAATGGGATCGCCATCTAATATAGCAAAATTTTTCGGCGGTAACAAACAATACTTATCTGCAGTGAAAGAACTTGAAAATTTAATTTATAGCAATATAGTATAATCAAATATGGCACTAAATAATTTTGTCAAGAGTATCCGTAACATTATGCGCAATGATGCAGGCATCAATGGTGATGCCCAACGCATTGAACAAATTGCATGGATGCTGTTTTTAAAAGTTTATGACGAGAAAGAGAACGATTGGGAATTCGATGATGAAAATTATACATCCTTTATTCCTGAAAATTGCCGATGGCGCAACTGGGCAAAGGACAACGGAGATGGAGAAGCGTTAACAGCAGACAAACTTTTAGATTTTGTAAACAACACCCTATTTCCGACATTAAAAGGTCTGACAGTCACACCTGAAACCCCTATGCGTAGTGCTATTGTCCGTACTACGTTTGAAGATGCGAACCAATATATGAAGGATGGAGTGCTGCTTCGGCAAGTAATAAATGTCATAGACCAACTTGACCTTGGCGATTATGAGGAGAGCCATGCTTTTGGAGAAATTTATGAATCCATTCTAAAAGAAATGCAGTCAGCAGGATCCGCAGGAGAATTCTACACGCCACGTGCCTTAACAGACTTTATGGCAAACATCATCGATCCGAAGATTGGTGAAAAGATGGCTGACTTTGCTTGCGGTACCGGTGGATTCATAACAAGCTGGCTAAAAGCTCTAGAAAAGAAAGTAAAGACCGTGGAAGATCAGGAAAAATATACAAAATCTATCTATGGCATTGAGAAGAAGCAGTTTCCATATATGTTGTGCGTTACTAATATGCTATTACACGGCATAGACTCTCCACATGTGATGCATGATAACTCATTGACAAAAGATGTTCTTAATTATACAGATGAAGATAAATTTGATGTTATCTTGATGAATCCTCCATACGGAGGCAATGAGAAAAATGACACAAAGCAACATTTCCCATCAGACTTACGTTCAAGTGAAACTGCCGACCTATTCATGGTACTTATCATGTACCGTCTTGCTAATGGAGGACGTGCAGCAGTAATTTTGCCTGATGGTTTCTTGTTTGGTACAGACAATGCAAAATTAGCCATCAAAGAAAAATTATTACGGGAGTTTAATCTTCATACTATTATTCGTCTGCCAGGAAGCATTTTCGCACCATATACAAGCATTGCAACCAATATTATATTCTTTAATAAAGAAAAGGCTGAAGGAGCTGAAGAAGGCTTTTGTACAAAAAACACGTGGTTTTATCGCCTTGATATGCCGGAAGGATACAAGCACTTCTCTAAGACAAAGCCAATGAGAGCAGAACACTGCCAGCCCATTATTGACTGGTGGAATAACCGTCAAGAAATTATAGATTCTGAAAATAACGATGAAAAATCACGCTGTTTTACAGCGCAACAGCTTCTTGACATAGATTGTAACTTTGACCAATGTAAATTTCCAAAGGAAGAAGAAGAAATTCTTCCTCCTGCAGAGCTGCTGTCCGATTATTACAAGAAACGAGCTACACTTGAACATGAAATAGACAAAACTTTATCAGAGATTCAAAAAATTTTAGGTATTACAATAGAAAAATGATAAAAAATTTATATCTTTACATACTAAGTTTTTTCTTATACTTGGTCTTTGTTCCTAACGTATCAGCACAAACTGTAGGTTACACCTATAAAGCACTTGCAGCCGAAGGTTGTTACATGAAGTATAGTGTGGCAAAACAAGACACCATATATTCTATAATAGCTACAGTACGTTCAGACAGGATGAATTTCCTTAACGAACCAACTATGAAAATCAGGACATTCACAGGTAAATATCTTGAACTAAAAGGAACTGTAATTGGTAACGGAAGTCAATCTACCAGTATTATAAGTGGAAATATAGTAATTCCTGTTACAGAAATTAGTTCTACAGCTCAATTTAGAATTACTCCACAACAATTTGAAATATTAAATGAAGGAGTGGCAAAAATTCGTTTGTCTATGACACCTATGAATCATGAACGTACCTTCAAAAAAGACAAGATAGGGAAAAAGTTATATCAGTTCTACCTAACTGAAAAACAAAAAGACGAGAACTTCTAAATCGGTTAGAATATGATGAACGGTAAACAATTAAAAAACAGCATACTACAATGGGCGATACAGGGGAAACTTGTACCGCAAGACCCCAATGATGAGCCAGCATCTGTACTACTTGAAAAAATCAGGGAAGAAAAAGCAAAACTTGTTAAAGAGGGTAAAATAAGGAAAAATAAAAAAGAATCGATCATTTACCGCGGTGACGATAATTCCTATTATGAGAAGATTATTGCCACAGGGGAGGTGAAATGTATTGATGAGGATATTCCATTTGAAATACCGAATGGATGGGAATGGTGTAGAATGGGAGGTATCATAGAACTTTTATCTGGACAAGATTTTATGCCAGAAAAGTATAACTCTAAAAATAAAGGTATCCCCTATATTACAGGAGCTAGCAATATTAGCAACGGAAAACTAATTATAAATCGTTGGACTGAATGTCCTTCTGTAATAGGGAAATTAGGGGACTTACTTATTGTGTGCAAAGGCTCTGGAGTTGGCAAGATGTGTTTTTGTAATGTTGAAAAAATACATATTGCTAGACAAATTCAAATAATAAGAGGCTTTTCTTCATTTATTTGTATGTCTTATCTGAAATTAATAATTGACGCTAACTTATCAGCAATTACATCCAATGCTCAGGGTGTAATTCCAGGGATTAGTCGCGAACACATTTTGAATCTTATAATTCCGATTCCTCCTTTTAATGCACAACAACATATTATTAAAAAATTAAAGCTATTACAACCTTTAATTCAACTATTTGATAGTAAACAAGAAGAGCTTAACAATCTTGATACTTCTATAAAGGAGTTGCTTAAAAAATCTATTCTTCAAGAGGCTATTCAAGGAAAACTTGTACCACAAATAGCAAAGGAAGGAATAGCCCAAGAACTGCTTGGACAGATACGGCAGGAGAAACAGGAACTCGTGAAAGAGGGAAAATTAAAAAAGTCTACTTTGACAGATTCCATTATCTATAAAGGTGACGATAACAAGTATTATGAGAGGATAAATGGGCAAGCAATTGAAATTG
>ENA-ORSY01000258-ORSY01000258.1-human-gut-metagenome-genome-assembly--contig:-NODE-258-length-58696-cov-7.005798_pt1 | contig 58696 bp, 55 predicted proteins | sample MGYA00242193_ERZ509160 | MGnify/ENA primary metagenome ERZ509160 (study PRJEB26280, sample SAMEA2338670) | human gut metagenome | biome: human gut; feature: human-associated habitat; material: faeces...
AAAATGTCGTTTCACTCCCTTTTATTTTGCATTTCACTCGGTTTGCATTATCTTTAGATAAGATAAGCTGCACCTCGGAAATGAAAATAAAATGTCGTTTCACTCCCTTTTATTTTGCATTTCACTCGGTTTGCATTATCTTTGCATAAACTGTTTTTTAAGGTGAGATGGAGCTTGTTCAGAGCATAATAGAAAATAACGGTTTCCCGGTTGCAACGGCGTTCCTGCTCGGCATCATCGTGGCTTTGCACCCTTGTCCGCTGGCTACAAACATTGCGGCTATGGGTTATCTGGCCAAGGACGCGCACCGGCGCCGCCGGGTTTTTGTCAATTGTCTGGCTTATACGTTTGGCCGCATGCTGGCGTATTCGCTGCTTGGGGTTGTGTTGCTCGCCGTGTTCCGTGGCAGCGTTGGCTTTGAGGCGGCAGGCCGTTGGTTCGGGCAGTGGGGTGAGAAGGTGCTTGCCCCTGTACTTATTGTAATAGGACTGTATTTCATTCTCGACCGTTTCCTCCACAAACACGAGCATTGCCCTAACGTGTCGGAACGCGGACGCCGCTTTCACGGCAGTTGGGGCGGCCTGCTGTTGGGCGTGCTTCTGGCGATGTCTTTCTGTCCGGAGAGCGCCATTGTCTATTTCGGCATGCTCATGCCGTTGTCCGCACAGTCACCGTGGGGCTATCTTTTGCCGGTTGTATTCTCCGTCGCCACGTCGCTGCCGGCTGTCATTCTCGCTTGGGTTGTGGCTTACGGCATAGGCGGAACCGATGCCATGAGGGCGCGGATGCACCGTGTGCAGCGGTGGATAGGCGTTGTTGTTGGCGTGCTTTTCATTGGTGCGGGAGTGTTCTGCATGTTTAATTAAGAATTAAGTACCCACCCCAGCCCTCCCGAAGGGAGGGAGCTTGATTACTAAAAATATTGGAACTAAAATAATAAAAGGTTATCCTAAGAATACAGGATAACCTTTTTTACATATAAAGCCCCCTCCCTTGGGGATGGTTGGGGTGGGTTGTTACTTCTCAAACCTTATCTCAACCGTGTTGAAACCCATGGCTTTGAACATCTGGTAGAACTGCTTGCTGGCGTTGTCTTCCGCGCTTTCCAGGTTCTCTTTCGTCAAGCACCGTTTCTTCATCTTTGCCTTGGCGCGCTGGTACAGGTCTTCACGGGCTTTGCCGTTCCATGTGCCCGACTCGAAAAACGACTGCGTCTGGGCTTCGTCTATGAAGTCGTCGTCAAGCAGTTTTACCTTGGGAAGCACGGCTCGCAGCGTGTCTCCGCTAACCGTTACCCAGTTTTCGGACGCCTCGCCAAGGTCTATGCCTATGCGCAGTGTGCCTTTGTAGATGCGTATCAGGTCGTCGGAGCCGAAGAGCTTTTTCCTTGTCGTGTCAACCATCTCTTCGTCGTCGATGGATAGAAATTCCCATTCGCCTATTTCCTTCATGGCCAGCACTTGTGTCGGGGTTATGTTTATGCTGTCGTTGACGTATGTGGTTATGCTCCCGTTACGGCACTGGCGCACTAAGTATGCCGACGCAATGATGACCACTATCACCGTTGCCGCTATCAGGTAAAGCTTGATTTTGCCCGTTATGAGCATAATCCTGCTCCACAGGCTGAGCCTTGTCTTATTGTAGTTCTTGTTATTTGCCATATTCCATGCTGCTGTTTTCGAGTATTTCCGGCAGGTCGCCTTCGGTAAAGTCCTTGCGGAACGTTATCGTGATGTTCTCTTCATTGTATCCCATCCGTGCCAATATGGGCACTAAGGCGTGCGCCGCACTTTCGCGCGCCATCTCGAATATGCCGGTCTGCGGTATGCTTTCGATGATTTGCCGGCGCCCTTGTTGCTCGTATGAGGTCATTTCGGCGTCGGTGAAGTCTGGCCGTGTCAGGGCTACGTGCTTCCTTATTCCGCCGTGGTCGATGCGGCTCGAAGTAAGTTCCACTTTCGGGTCGGGCAACACTATTTCCACCTTGTCGCCTGTCTTTATGATGTTCTTCTCGCTGAAAGTTCCGAAATCGATGTACGCTTTCAGCTTTGCTTCCATCGGTATTGCTATTTTCCGCGTAGACATAGGCATGGAAACATCGAACTTCCGGTTGAACATTGTGCCTTTCAGGCGCACGTCGTCATCGTGCGTTACAATCTTGCGCACCCGGTATTCAGCCGTGTACAGTTTGGAGCATTTGCGTATCTGCATCACCATCACGGGGATGGTGTCGATGGCTTTGGCCGCCTTCCTGCTCTTGTTGCCGTCTGTGCAGGCTGCCAGCACAAGTGCGGACATGATGATGTAAAGTGCAAGTCTTTTCATAAGTTGTTACAAAATTAGCTAAAAACGGATGAAACTCAAAATAAAATGGTAGTGAAACGGGGTTTTGTTTTGCTTTTTAATGAATTTGTACTATTTTTGTGCCGAAAAGCGTAACATGACAAAATGAAATCTTTACAAACACTGTTCATCGCCGCTGTGGCGGCATTGGCCTTTTCGGCTTGCAGCGAGAAAAAGCCTACCAATAATATTGTCGCCAAGAAACCAGTGGTCAAAGCTCCTTCTGGACCGGTTAAGATGCAAGACTCGAAATTTGCGGATGAAGTCCAGTGGAATGGCAAAAGTTGTAATGTCAGCATAGTGCGCCGCGCCGATACGTCATTGCCGGTAATCACCGACGATGCAGGCGGAAAATACTATGACAATGTGATAGACATCAAGATAGAGGCTAACGGCGGCAATGACGGTACGCAAGGGGCGGAGCTTCTGTTTCATAAAACGTTCGGCAAGCAGGATTTCGCATCAATGGTGGATGCTGAATATCTTAAGAAAAGTGCTCTGCTGGGCATCGTTTTCGACCGGGTTGAAGGTGACAAGATAATTTTCGCGGCGAGCGTAGGTCAGCCAGATGTGCTCAGCGACGACTTTGTTCCGATGCTTGTCACAGTATCGCGTTCGGGAGGCATGACGATTTCGAAGGATACAAGGCTCGACAGCGACGTTGAAGAGGAAACTGCTGAAAGGTGAAAAGGTAAAAAAGTAGAAAGGTAAAAAGGTAAAAGGTGATGTAATACTTTTGCGCTCATCGGATGTGCCGTATAGACAAGACATTTATTTTTACCCTTCTACTTTTTTATCTTTTTACTTTTCCATCTTTTCATCCTTTCATTTGTTTCTGTATTCCTGCGGTGTCATGCCGGTGGAATGCTTGAAAAACTTACAGAAAAAGCTTACGTTCGGAAAGTTGAGGGCGTAGGCTATTTCAGCCACTTGCTTGCTGCTGTACTTCAGCATGACCTTCGCGTTGGTTACAACGGCGCGGTCAATCCATTCCTTTGCGGTTATCCCGCTTGCCTGTTTTATGACGGAGCTTAGGTAACGTGGCGTGACGCACATCTTGTTTGCATAAAAAGCAAGTTTGCGCTCGTGCTTTGCATTGCTGTTGATTAGGCTTATGAAGGTGTTGAACAGTTCCTTTCCACGCGACGTTTCGGGTTGTTCCGTATCGGTCTCGATGTTCTTCAGATAGTTGTAATAATGTATTATCGAGTAAATAAGGCCGTTCAAGGCTTCGTCTGGGAAGTGTCCTTTATTAATCATTTTCCACGCCGTGCCGAACAGGTATCTTATTTTTGCGGCGTCTTCGGCCTGGGGATGTATTGCGAAGAAAGTCGATTTGCCGTTGCACCATGACGGCATCGACTTCCACATTGCCGCTTTCAGCCGCTCGTCGCCCACCATTATGCCGCACAGGTCGAAATCATCAGACACTTCGTTGATTTGTATTATGCTGCCGGCGGATATGAATGCGAATGTTCCGACGCCGTATTCATACTCGATAAGGTTGACTGTAATTTTAGCCTTTCCGTGCAATATGAAGCCCATTCTGCAATCTTCCATAATGTAAGGCGTGTCTCTTTGCAGAATTTCCTGCACGGCCTTGCTGCCTTCTGCAAGCATTGCCATGTCTTTACCGATGAACATTGCCGGCGACTTTTCGGTCTTGACGTAATTCAATGCCGATTTCAGTTCATGGAACGAGAAGCGTTCCGGCGATTTGTTTTTCATGCCTTTATTTGTTTAATCGTATTGTGCAAAAGTACAAAAAGAACTTGTTTGGGTAACGTTTTATTGCCTTAAATGTGCTGTTTGGATGTAAGATAGTACAAAAGGAACATTATACCGTAATATATGACAACACCTTTATGTGCCGATGTAGTTATCTTTGCACACAGAAACAATGAAAAACGAAAACACATGAAACATCATCTTATTTGCATGTTGGCGGTATTCTGTCCGGCGCTGTGTGCCGCGCAGGTCACGCTTGAGCAGTGTAAGGCGTGGGCGGCCGACAACTATCCCGTAATAAGGCAGTACGCCTTGGTGGAGCAGAGCCGTCGTTTCACTGTGGAGAATGCCATGAAAGCGTGGCTGCCGCAGGTCAGTGTGAACGGCACTGTGTCTTACCAGAGCGACGTAACGAGCATTCCCATAGAGTTGCCCGACGTGGATATTCCTAAAATTGGCAAAGACCAGTATGATGTCAACATAACGTTGAGCCAGCAGGTGTACGACGGCGGCGCGGCGTCTTCGGCCAAACGGCTTGCCGAGGCGCAGGGCGATGTCGAGCACGGAAAGGTTAGCGTGGCGATGTATGATGTCAACCAGCGCGTAGACCAGCTGTTTTTCGGCGTTTTAGTGCTTGACGAACAAATCCGCCAGGTGCGCGTCTTGCAGGACGATTTGTCGCTTTCGTTGTCGTCGGTTGAGGCCATGATGAAAGGCGGTGTTGCCAATCAGGCCGACGTTGACGCGGTAAAGGTGGAGCAGGTGAAGGCGCGGCAGAAGGAAACCAGCTTGCTGACGCAGCGCAAAACGTACATGAAGATGCTCTCGACATTCACCGGCAAGGACATGGGAGGTTGCGACTCGCTGGCACGGCCGCCTATGCCGGCACTGCTGCCAGCTGACAACCGCCGCCCGGAACTTGAACTTTACGCCGCGCAGAACAGCCTGATTGACACCAAGCTGAAAGCTCTCAACACCGACTTGCGCCCCCATGTCGGCGTGTATGCACGCGGCGGATACGGCAATCCGGGGCTTAACATGCTGAAAGACGACTTCGACGCGTATTATAAAGTCGGCCTTACGCTGTCATGGAACTTCGGTTCGTTGTACACTTGGGCTAATGACAAGAAGAAACTTGAGGCCGAGCGGCAGACTGTGCAGTCGGAACGTGACGCCTTTTTGTTCAACACCCGTCTTCAGACTGAGCTTCAGAGCGGAGCGATAGCAAGCCTGCGTGAACAGATAAAGCAGGACGACGAGATAATAACCCTGCGCCAACGCATACGTGAAAAGGCAGAGCAGAGGGTCGCTAACGGAACGGAGACAGTGAACGAGATGCTTCGCGACATCAACGCCGTAAGCGATGCGCAGCTTGCCAAGCGGCTGCACGAGATACAACTGTTGCAGGAAATATACAAGGTTAAACATCTTAATAATATCTGAAAGATGAAAAATGTGATTGTTTTGATGGCTGTCATCGCCTTCACGGCCTGTTCGGGTGGCGGTGACGAGCATGACGCTACGGGCATGTTTGAGGCTACGGAGGTTATCGTTTCAGCCGAACAGACGGGCAAGTTGCTGTATTTTGACGTCGATGAGGGCGACGTTCTCGCCAAGGGACAGCAGGTAGGGCTTGTCGATACGGTGCAACTCCAGCTGCGCGCGATGCAACTCGGCGCAACGAAAGAGGCATACGCGAGCCAGCGTCCCGACATAGAGAAGCAGATAGCGGCGACAAGACAGCAATTGGCAAAGGCCGAATTGGAGGTGAAAAGATATTCCGCCTTGGTGCGCGACAACGCCGCCAACCGCAAGCAGCTTGACGATGCGGAGAGCAGCGTGCGCGTGTTGCGCCGCCAGTTGGACGCGCAACTGTCGCAGCTTAACAACACCACGGGCAGCCTGAACCGCCAGATGGACGCCGCCGAGATACAGCGGCGTCAGGTAATCGACAATTTGGAGAAGTGCCGGGTGAAGTCGCCAATCGGCGGAACGGTGCTCGACAAGTATGCCGAGGCAGGCGAGTACGCAACGCCGGGCAAACCGTTGTTCAAGATAGCGGATGTTGCCGACATGAAGTTAAGGGCGTATGTCGATGCTCCGCAGCTCACATCGCTTAAAGTGGGACAGCCGGTAAAGGTGTATGCCGACTTCGGCGAGGACGGCAACCGCGAGTATAAGGGCGTTATCGAGTGGATTTCGGACAAGGCGGAGTTTACCCCGAAGACGATACAGACACGCGACGAACGCGCCAACTTGGTGTATGCGGTGAAGATAGCGGTGAAGAACACCGACGGACTGATAAAAATCGGAATGTACGGCGAAGTGGATTTTTAATTTAGGAGTAGAGGAGTAAAGTAGTAGAGGAGTAAGTCCCACCTTCTCACCTCCTCACTTTCTCACCTTCAAATCCATGCTTTCACCTTTTTACTTTTTCACCTTTTTACCTTTAAAACTATGGTTTCAGTTGACGATTTGCGAAAGAATTACGGACGGACGACGGCCCTGGACGGTATTTCGCTCAATGTCCGTGAGGGCGAGATATACGGCATCATAGGCCCTGACGGCGCGGGCAAGACGTCGCTCTTCCGCATATTGGCTACGCTTCTGCTGCCCGACGGCGGACAGGCCACGGTCGATGGCCTTGACGTGGTTAAGGACTATCGGGAGCTGCGGCGGCGCATAGGCTACATGCCGGGCAGGTTTTCGCTGTATCAAGACCTGTCGGTGGAGGAGAACTTGCAGTTTTTCGCCTCGGTGTTCAACACCACGATAGAGCGGAATTACGCTCTTATAAGGGACATTTACAGTCAGCTTGAGCCGTTTAAGGCGCGCAGGGCAGGCAAGCTGTCGGGCGGAATGAAACAGAAACTGGCGCTTTGCTGCGCCTTGATACATGCTCCGCGCGTGCTGTTGCTCGACGAACCGACAACAGGCATCGACCCGGTGTCGCGCAAGGAGCTGTGGACTATGCTGCGTAAGTTGAGGCAGGACAACGGCATAACCATCGTGGTGTCAACTCCTTACATGGACGAAGCGTCGCAGTGCGACCGCATTTCGCTGATGCAGGGCGGACGGTTGTTGCAGACCGACACTCCCGACGGGATATGTGCGGCGTACACCGGCCGTCTGTTCGCGGTGAAGAGTGCCGACATACACCGTCTGCTTGACGACCTGAAGAAATGCGCCGGTGTGAAAACCGCGTTTGCATTTGGCGACAGCTTCCATGTAACGCTTGACGATGATGTGGCTTCATGCACGCTGTGGGACTACCTGAACGGCCTCGGTCACACAGGCGTTGAAGTGAAAAAGATACAGCCTTCGGTCGAGGATTGCTTCATGTCGCTGATGAAGTTGTGAGCAGTGGACGTGCCTTTACATACCGATATTTGGCCTAACCCTAAACGTTTGATAGCCAATGTGTTATAAAAGATTCTGCAAAAGACGGCTTTTCGCCGTGCAAAAGGTGCTCTTTCGTGCTGTAAAAGGTGGCTTTTTGCGGCCTGAAAGACGGTCTTTTGCAAACTTGGAAAATTTATGTGGATGTTCTGCCGGTAACTTACCGGCAAAAGATATGTAAGAACTATGGATGCGGAAAATGTGATAACGGCGGAAGAACTGACAAAGCAGTTCGGCGCGTTCGTTGCCGTTGACCATATAACGTTCAGCGTGCGGCGCGGCGAGATATTCGGCTTTCTCGGAGCGAACGGTGCCGGAAAGACTACGGCCATGCGCATGTTGACCGGTCTTAGCCGTCCGACTGCCGGCAGTGCGGTGGTGGCTGGCTTCGATGTCGGCGCACAGCCGGAGCAGGTGAAGCGGCACATCGGTTACATGAGCCAGAAGTTTTCGCTTTACGACGACCTGACCGTGGCCGAGAACATGCGCCTTTTCGGCGGAATATACGGTATGCGGCGCAGCCGGATAAACGGCAGGATTGACGGCATGTTGGGCGAACTCGGCTTGCAGGACGAGCGCAAAAGTCTTGTAGGCTCGCTGCCGTTGGGATGGAAACAGAAGCTGGCTTTCGCCGTGGCGACGATACACGAGCCTGAAATAGTGTTCCTCGACGAGCCTACCGGAGGCGTTGACCCCGTTACACGGCGCACGTTCTGGGAGCAGATTTACCGCGCCGCCGACCGCGGCACGACGGTTTTCGTCACCACTCACTACATGGACGAGGCGGAGTATTGCGACCGCGTGTCAATCATGGTTGACGGACGCATCGCCGCGCTTGGCACGCCGCACGGGCTGAAGGGCGACTTTGGCGCAACTGACTTGTACGGCGTTTTCTACAGTCTCGCACGCAAAGCGGAAAGGAGGTGATACATGGCACAGTTTGTTTCGTTCGTCCGCAAGGAGTTTCTGCATATCTTCCGCGACAGGCGCAGTATGCTGATATTGCTCGGAATGCCCGTTGTGCTGCTTCTGCTGTTCGGCTATGCGGTTACGACAGAGGTGCGTAACGTGCGTGTGGCGGTGCTCGACCACTCGCGCGACGAGGTGACTACGAGGGCATACGACCGCATTTCGTCAAACGAATATATGTCGCTCGCAATGGTTACGGCCGACCGCCGCGACGTTGACGCGGCCTTCAGGCAGGGACGGATAGACGTTGCGGTAGTGTTCGGGAGCAGCTTTGCAAGCGACATAAGGCATTTTGGCACGGCTCAGGTGCAGGTTCTCGCCGACGGAACGGAGCCTAATCAGGCCGCCATGCGGTTGCAATATGTAGGTCAGGTGCTGTCGGCCATGCGTAATGACATTGTGGAAGGCGGCGTGGCCGATGCCGGTTTCAACATCGTTCCGGTTACGCGGATGCTTTATAACCCACAACAGAAGAGCGAATACAACTTTGTTCCGGGCGTGATAGGTATGCTTCTTATGCTTGTGTGCGTGCTGATGACCAGCGTGTCGATAGTCCGCGAGAAGGAGACGGGCACGATGGAGGTGCTTCTCGCGTCGCCGCTCTCTCCTGCACGCATCATCATGTCAAAGCTCGTTCCTTATTTCGTAATCTCCGTGTTCAATGTCGCCACAGTGCTTCTGCTCGCTCGCTACGTAATCGGAGTGCCCATGGCAGGCAGCCTGTGGTGCTTCCTCGGCGTAACGCTGCTTTACGCCCTTGTGTCGCTTACGCTCGGACTGTTCGTCTCAAACATTGTCCGCACGCAGGTGGCGGCAATGGTTGTGTCGATGTTGTTCATCATTCCTACGGTATATCTGTCAGGTCTGGCGTTCCCGTTGGAGAGTATGCCGAAGGTGTTGCAGTACATCTCGGCCATCGTTCCGGCGCGTTGGTTCATCGATGCGGCGCGCCGCCTGATGATACAGGGCGTTGAGGCGCGTTACATCATGCAGGATGTCGTCGTGATGCTCGTCATGGAAGCGGTGCTGTTGGTTGTCGCGCTGAAGAAGTTTAAGGTAAGGCTTTGACACCCACCCCGGCCCTCCCGAAGGGAGGGGGCTTGATATGTTTCATTACAGACGTGATTAAATGGATAATGTCAATGAGCAAGTTGAAATTGAAGATATTTTCAAAAGATAACCAGACTCCCTCCCCACGGGAGGGTTGGGGTGGGGCTTTTCTCATCCGGAAAGAGTTTCTGCAAATCAGGCGCAACGCCTTTCTGCCGAAAATATTTGTCGTTTTGCCTATCATAATGCTGCTGATTGTGCCATACGCGGCCAATCAGGAGGTGAAGGACTTGAAGTTCTGCGTTGTTGACAACGACCGCAGCACGCTCTCGCGCGAGCTTGTCGCGCAGGTGGATGCCTCTAAGTATTTCATGCTTGAGTCGGTGCATGGCGACTACCGTAGTGCGTTGGAACAGGTGGAGATGGGCAGGGCTGATGTGATACTCGACATACCGCACGGCTTCTCGTCAGATGTGGTGCGCGAGGGCACGGCCTCCGTCAATGTGAACGTCAACGCGGTGAACGGCGTGAAGGGTGCTCTTGGACAGGCTTACATGCTCAGCATAATATCCGACTTTACCTTGGCGCAGTGCGAGGAGCGCGGCATCGGGGTGGGGCAGGGTGCGGACGGCGGTGTAGACGTGCGTCCGCGTTACCTCTTCAACGCCGCTCTTGACTATAAGGTGTACATGGTTCCGGGAATAATCGCGATGCTCCTGACGCTGCTCATAGGCTTTCTGCCGGCGATAAACATCGTCGGCGAGAAGGAGAAAGGCACCATCGAGCAGATTAACGTAACGCCAGTAAGCCGCACGGACTTCATCCTGTCGAAGCTCATTCCTTACTGGATAATCGGCCTGTTCATGCTCCTGTGGTCTATGCTGTGGGCATACGTCTTCTACGGAATGTGGCCTCGTGGCAGTGTCGGGCTTATAATTATGTATTCCCTGCTGTTCTTCCTCGTCGTGTCGAGCCTCGGCATCATCGTCTCCAACTGCTCTTCCACCATGCAGCAAGCCGCTCTGCTGATGTTCTTCTTCCTCATAATCTTCGTCCTTATGAGCGGTTTGCTCACGCCGATAGCCAGTATGCCGCGCTGGGCGCAGACCCTGACATACGCCAACCCCTTGCGCTATTACATCGAGACGCTGCGCGCCCTCTACTTGAAAGGCAGCACCCTGGCCGACCTCCAGCCGCAACTCGTCTCGATGGCCGTCTACGCCGCCGTGTCGTGGGCTGGCGCAATATTGAGCTATAAGAAGACAAACTGATTTAAGGCAAGAATATCTTTCATCTGTCAGTTTTACGGATAACACTTTGAATGTCTGTATGTTACGCGCTGACAGATGCCGCCGTCACCTGTCAGCCGTCCTTCATCTCTTCCCGTAAGCTGACAGGCGGCTGAATGATGCACCAAACATCTGTCAGCCTGTAATAGGCTGACAGCCACTGCTTTATATGAGAAAATGACAGATGAAAGATATTCTACCCTTGTTTTAATATCTGTTTCGTTACGCGATATACCGCCAGTCGCGATGTAATTGGTGGCCTTTCACGTTGCAATATATGCCCTTTTGCCTTGTCGTTTACCGCCTTTTGCATAACAAATATCCGTGTCATCGTAAAAAAATGCTTGCAACCAATGTCACAATGTCACCGCTCGCCGTAACTCTTTGGCCTTCACCGCCTTGCGCCGTGACATTGTCCCACCGTTTAATGTCACCACCGTCACGCTCCGTCTTGCGCTGTGACATTTGTGAAAGTGCCGCCTTAGTTACTGTCACAGTTTAATCTCTTGACTGTCAGCGCATTCCCTTGCACTGTGACATTGTGACATTTTAACCGCTAAGAAATATATTTATTCAATACATGCTGTCTTTGCTATAGTAATAAAAGTTTTTTTATTCTCATGATTTCAACTGAATAAAATTGTGTATATTTGCAATTACTAAAACTTTTTTGAAGTTGAACAATGACGAAAGAATTACGAATTAGTAAGTGGGTAAACAGCGGTGAATATCGTACAGAGATTGATTCTGTATTGACTTCGATTATACGAAAATCTGAATTATCAACTTCTGAAGCTGAAACATCTTCTGTGTTTGAGAATGAATTGTATTTCCTTATTAGGAGCAAAACTGGAATTGAACTTAACATAAAAAAGGAAAATCCTATAGATGGAATAGTGCATACTTTTAAGGTGGGAAGCCGTGATAGTGGGCATGGACGTTTGGATGCAGTCGTTAATAGCTTGGTAATAGAATATAAGCATTATTTAAAACTTAAAACTCCCAAACAGATATTGGAGGCTAAGGCTCAGGTTGAAGACTATCTTGTGGCATTATACAATCAAAGTGGCGTTAAATATGATGCAATTCTAACGGACGGCATAAAAATAGCTTATTTCCAATTTGTATCGGATAATGTGAAGTCTACAATGTTGCGTCAAATGACTGTTAATGACATTGACTTGATAATTCGTGGAATATTGAATGATGACACTAAAAAGTTCGAGCCATATAATATTGTTGTTGATTTTGCCATACGTGAAAACTCAAATTCGGAATCTAAGGAAATTGCCAGGATTTTATATAACGAGTTGCTTTCAAATCCTACAGATAAAACGTCAATGTTGTATGAGGAGTGGAAGAGTTTGATGCACCTTTCAGTGGACGATAATGGTAAAAGCAATGATATTATAAAGCGTAGGGGAGATTTGAGTAAGATATTTTCTAAATCAATTATAACTCCTGATTTTGAATATAAGGCTTTGTTTGCGTTGCAAACCACATATGCGATTATTGTGAAATTGATTGCATGTAAAGTTGTTGATAACTTGAATTTCAATTCTGAAACAAACGGTTATCATGATTTACTTAGCCTAAGTTCAGTACAAATGCAAGGCTTTTTTAGGCAAATGGAGGACGGATATTCGTATAATAGCATGGGTATTCGTAATTTCTTGGAAGGGGACTTTTTTTCGTGGTATGCTGATTCTCACCAATGGTCAGATGATTTTTATACAAAAATTAAAGCTCTTATTGTGAAGGTTGACAAGTATTCAGCTTTTTCTTTCAACGTGGAATATTCTCCTATAGACATTTTCAAGGATTTATATATGGCAATCATTCCACAATCAATAAGACATTCCATGGGTGAATATTTTACCCCAGAATGGGTTGCTGATTGTGTCATTTCCGAATGCGTGGAGATGATTGGGACTACAGATTGGAAGGCTATAGACCCATGTTGTGGCTCAGGTATTTTCCTTCTTAATTTGATTAAAAAAGTTGTTGGAAATGTGTCTGTAAGTAGTCTTACAGATGAAGAGAAGAAGGCTATCCGAAACAATATAATTAATCGTGTTTATGGAATAGATATTAATCCTCTTTCTGTACTTTCTGCTCGGGTTAGTTATTATTTTGCACTTTCAGCATTTGGAGAAATAAAGGATATTGAAATCCCGGTCTATTTAGGAGATTCGGCAATCATACCATCTTCTGTCCAATATGAAGAGATTGAATGTTATGCTTATTCTATAACCAATCTTAAGTGTAAGGATTTTGATATAGTCTTGCCAAAGAGGCTTGTGGAACAAAAGGATTTCGGACAGCTGATGAGTGAAATGCAGGCATTTGTGAATACAGAAAGTTCTGCGATATTGTATAATGTTATTTACAGCAAGTTAAATGAAAATGAAAGGAGTTGTATTGAATTGCAAGATAAGATAAAATCCTTGTGTGAGGTGTTGGTATATTTGCATGTAAATCATTGGGATGGCATTTGGATAAGGATTGCTACCAATTTCATGTTAATTGCGCGTCTCGGAAATATGGATATGATTGTGGGTAATCCGCCATGGGTAAAATGGGAGCATCTTCCTGCCGCCTATACGCGGAGGATAAAATCTTTTTGTGACATTCGGCATATATTCTGCAATGACGGAGGTATATATGGTGGGGCACAACTTAATATTTGTGCTCTTATATCTAATGTGGCTGCTGCCAACTGGTTAAAGGCGAACGGGGTTTTGGCCTTTCTCATGCCTGACAGTTTGATGTCGCAGAACTCGTATGAGGAATTCAGAAATTTTTATATTGATTATGCTAAAGGGGAAAGACTTTATCTGCAACACATTGATAGATGGATGCCTCCGATGAGACCTTTCAAGTGTGGAGAGAAATCTGTTACCCAAGATTTTAATACATATTATTTCAATGCAAAACCTGTTGATTATTCCAAAGGTATAGCTGTACGTATGATAAAGAAACGTGTACGTATCAGCGATAAAGTAATCAATAAATGTTATACATTTAAAAACGCACTAAAATATTTGGATATTGTACAAGGTAAGGCCTGTCAATTGGCAAGTGGTTCAACGGCTTTTACGTATGTATCGAGCATTTTTGATTATAGAGCAATTATAGGAAAAACTGCTTATTTGTATAGGACAGGGGTTGAGTCAACTCCTTTTGAAGTGTTTAAAATGAAGGGTGTGGGCAAGTCTGACATTGAAGGACATTACCGCTTTAAAAATTATTCATTGCAGACCGCAAAATACAAAGTTGAGAATGTTCCAACTGAGGGTTGGGATTTGCCTACAAGATACATTTACCCAATGATAGAAGGTCCAGATATCATCAAACCGTTTGAATATAAAAGAACCAACAACTTTCATATTGTCCCATATGACGAGGATGATACTTCTGCACCTGTAACGTTTGAGGCATTGATGTCAACAGATTATAAGTTGGCAATGTATTTTTCCAAGCAAAAGAAAATATTGGATATGCAGTCGGATAAAAGTAAAACGATGCATCAGGGGAACGAGTTTTATGCACTTTCAAAAATCGGGAAATATACTTTTGCACCTCATATTGTTGCAGCAAGAGACAATACGTGTTTTTGTGCAAGTGTGATAACCCCGACTGTCACACCTTGGGGAGAATTGAAGAAATCCGTATGTGTAAAACATACGATAATCATCAGCCAGGATATAAATGGGAATTTCATATCTGAAGATGAAGCACATTTTATAAATGGTATTCTGAACAGCACAATAGTCCATTCATATATTCATGATACATTTAAGACAAATGGATTTAGTCTAAAAAAATCCAATTTGTTTATTCCTAAGTATGACGCAAAAAAAGTTCTACATCAAGATGTTGTGAATTTGTCTAAGGCTGCAAGTGAAGACAAATCAAGAAGGGACGAAATAAGGGACTTGTTGACTGATATTTACCTTAAAATATGTAATGAGGAAAATGAAAACGATAAATAAACCTTTTTCTCGATTCTAACGTTGATATTTTAAAGTGTGTTGTCAAATAAATCTATATAACTCATGTATGGTTTATAATTGCATTAATCCAAAAAGGTGCATAGGCTGTGTTGCCTTGCACCTTTTTTATAATTATTACGTAATTGTTGTTTTATTATAACACTAGCTCCACAGGGCAATGGTCGGAGCCGTAGATTTCGTTGTGGATGGCGGCCGATTTGATTTTGTCTGCCAATCGATTGGAGACGATGAAGTAATCGATGCGCCAGCCTGCGTTCTTTTCGCGTGCATGGAAACGGTATGACCACCACGAGTATGCGCCTTCGAGGTCGGGGTGGAGGTGGCGGAATGTGTCAGTGAAGCCGGAAGAGAGCAGGACGGTGAACTTTTCGCGCTCTTCATCGGTGAAACCAGCGTTGCGACGGTTCGTCTTCGGGTTCTTCAGGTCAATCTCCTTGTGCGCCACGTTCATGTCGCCGCAGGCGATAACCGGCTTTACTGCATCGAGTTTAAGCAGATATTCGCGGAAATCGTCTTCCCATTTCATGCGGTAGTCGAGGCGTTTCAGACCGTCTTGCGAGTTCGGTGTATAGACGGTAACTAAGTAAAAGTCGGGCATTTCAAGCGTTATTACGCGCCCCTCGTGGTCGTGCTCGTCAATGCCGAGACCGTAAGTCACGTTTATCGGCTCGTGTTTTGTGAATATGGCGGTGCCTGAATAGCCTTTCTTTTCGGCGTAGTTCCAATATGATTTATACCCGTCGAACTGCAGGTCGAGCTGTCCTTGCTGCATCTTCGTTTCCTGAAGGCAGAAAAAGTCGGCGTCAAGCTGCCTGAAAGCGTTGCTGAAGCCCTTGCCCTCACAGGCCCGAAGGCCGTTGACGTTCCATGAGATGAGTTTCATGATTTTATCAAATTGATGATTGAAAATTGGCAATTGATAATTATGATTACCATTGTCAATGACATATTATAAAAAAAAGATAATTGAGAATTACGTTCTCCTTGGATTTGTTTGCTTGGCAAGGTAATCATAATTCTCAATTATCCATTCTCCATTTTTAATTAAAAAGTTAGAATTTCGCCATCTTTATGGCGTCAATAGCGCATTCATCGCCTTTGTTACCCAAACGTCCTCCGCTGCGGTCTTTAGCCTGTTGCAGGTCGTTTGTTGTCAGCAGTCCGTAGATTACCGGGATTTGGCTTTTTGCGTTGAGGCGCGCTATGCCGTAGGTCACTCCCTGGCAGATGTAGTCGAAGTGAGGAGTCTCGCCACGGATGACGCATCCGAGAATGATGATGGCGTCGTAGCCGTCGTTGAGTGTCATCTGGTGCGCTCCGTAAATCAGCTCGAAACTGCCCGGAACGGTCTTTACATGGATGTTTTCGGGCAGTGCGCCGTGCTTTTCGAGCGTCTTCACCGCGCCGTCAAGCAGTGCGCCTGTTATTTCAGGATTCCATTCAGCTACGACTATTCCGAAGCACATGTTGCTTGCGTCGGGCACTTTGTTTGGGTCGTAGTCTGACAGATTATGTAATGACGTCGCCATTATTTTACGGAAACTCGTTCTATGTACTTGTCAATTTCGCCGTAAACGGGGGAGTTGACATACTTCTTCTTGATGTCCTGATATATCTTCAGGGCCTCGTCCTTCTTGTTCTGGCTTTCGAGAATTTCGCCTGCTTGTATAAGGAATGTCGGCGAGAGGCTGTTGTTTGCGTTGCCTTCAGCTTCGCTGTCGGCCATGCTTGCCGCTTTCTTCAGGTATTCAACGGCCTTGTCAGGCTGCTTGATGTGAGCGTAAGCGTTGCCCAAAGCGGCGGTTGCAGCCGGGCTTATCATCTCGTCATCAGCCGGAGAGTATTTTTCAAGATACTTTACGGCATCGTTCCATTTGTCAAGGTTTGCATAGCAGAGTCCGGCGTAGAGGTTGGCAAGGTTGCCTGCGTCTGTGCTGCTGTAGTCTGAAGCGATGTTCAGCAGGCCGCGGAAGCCGGTGCTGTCGCCCTTCAGTGCTATTTCGTATTGCTGGTTGGCGAAATAGTCCTGGCCTTTTGCCAAGGCCGTGCTTGCCTCCTGTTCGCGAGGCCCTGATATGTAAGTCTCATAGCTGAGTACGCCTGCGACGATGAGTATGACTACAACGATAGCTGCCGAGATGGCCTTCTTGTGCTTCATGAAGACCGCCTCTTTCTGACTAAGGGTTTCTTCAACTGTGCCCTTCTGTTCTTTAAGATTTGCCATTTATGTTTATGATTTTTAATTATCTGTGTATAAAGCGTGGCAAAATTACAGATTTTATCCTGAATATTGAAATTTATCGCTGACTTTTTTTGCTTTTCAACGGCAAATGGAGTAACTTTGCATGAAAGTTGAAGGGCAAGCTCATGTTTCTAAGCAAATTATCAATTATTAATTACAAGAACATTGAAGAGGCTGAACTTGCCTTTTCCCCCAAGTTGAATTGTTTTATAGGGCATAACGGCGAGGGCAAGACCAACCTGCTCGACGCCGTATATTACCTGTCGTTCTGCCGCAGTTCGTGCTCCGTGTCCGACTCGCAGGCGATGCGTCACGATGCTGATTTCTTCATGCTTGACGGCCGGTATGTAAATGATTCCGGCGAAAATGAAAGTGTGTCGTGCGGCATGAACCGTGGCAAGAAAAAGCATTTCAAGCGCAACAATAAGGAGTACAAGCGGTTGTCGGCTCACATAGGGCTTGTGCCGCTGATACTTGTTTCGCCGTCAGACACGGTTCTTATCGACGGCGGAAGCGAGGAGCGGCGGCGGCTTATGGATGTTGTCATATCGCAATATGACCCTGCCTACATTGCTGCGTTGAGCCGTTACAACAAGGCTTTGCAGCAACGCAATGCCATGCTTAGGGCGGACGCCGAGCCGGACGCCGACCTTATTTCGCTTTGGGAGGAGCAGATGGCGGCTGAAGGCGAGATTGTCTATGCCAAGCGCAATGATTTCATCCAGCGCATTTCGCCGCTGTTCCAGCGTTATTACAGCAGCATTTCACAAGACAAGGAGAGCGTTTCGCTCGGTTATACGTCGCATTGCCAGCGTGGGCCGCTGCTCGATGTAATCCGGCGCGACCGCCATAAGGACCGGGCCGTGGGCTATTCATTGCACGGCATACACCGTGACGACCTTGAGATGCTTATCGGCGGCTTCCCGATACGCCGCGAGGGCAGCCAGGGGCAAAACAAGACGTTTGTCATTTCGCTGAAACTCGCCCAGTTCGAGTTCCTCCGCGACATCCGCGATGGCGTCTGCCCTATATTGCTTTTGGATGATATTTTCGACAAGCTCGACGCCGCACGTGTGGAGCAGATTGTGCGCATTGTGGGCGGCGACGGCTTCGGGCAGATATTCATGACCGATACCAACCGCGAGCATCTTGACCGCATACTTGGCGGAAGCTCGCTTGATTACCGGCTGTTTTATGTTGAGAACGGCGTGATAAGGCGGAAGGAGGACGGTGATGTTCAAGCGTGAGGTGCATACTTTGGCAGATGTCCTCGCCCAGTGCCTTAGGCATGACGGCTTGGAAACGCCCCTGAAGCAGCGGCGTTTGATTGACGCGTGGGGCAAAGTGGCAGGCAAGGCTGTCGAGAAATATACCGGCGAGAAGTTCATACGCAATCAGACGCTTTACGTGAAAATCCTCAATCCGGCGTTGCGCGCCGACCTCGCGATGATGCGCGAGCGGCTTGTCAACAACCTGAACGTAGAGGTTGGCGCAAGGATTATAAGCGATATAAAGTTTTATTAAATGAAGAATGAAAAATGAAGAATGAAAAATGAAGAATGAAAAATTCATGCCTTTTTAATCTGTTGTGACAGACAAATGAATTCTTCATTCTTCATTTTTCATTTTTCATTCTTCATTTAACTGTTTTCTTGTCCGAGCTTTCCCTGATTTTCAGTATCATCGGCACAACCTCTTTGTATATTTTCTTGTCTCCGGCTATGTTTTTCAGCAGCAGTTCGCAGGTTTTTTCGCCTGTGAGATGCGCCTGGTCCATGATGGCGGAGAGCTTTGGCGTGACGAAGAACGACGTGTCCGTTTCAGTAAATCCTATTATTGCCACGTCGTCAGGAATGCGAAGGCCAAGCGACTTGATGGCGTCGAAAGCCGCGTATGTAATGATGTCGTTGAACGCGAGTATTGCGTCGGGGCGGTCGTCGCGTTTTAGCATTTGCATGGTTGTTTCCCTTGCGTAGTTGAAGTCGATGTTGCCGTTGATGATGATAGAGCGGTCAATTTCGATTTTGCGTTCGCGCAGGGCCTCAATGTAGCCGTGTTTGCGGCGTTTCATCATGTCGAGATGCTGCGGCGCTCCTATGAAGGCTATGCGCCTGCTGCCCGTGTCTATCAGGTGCAGGGTGGCTTCTTTTGCCGCTTCGTCGCCGTTTGATGTTACCGACGAGAACAAGTCTGGCAGGCAGGTTCGTGCGAAGAACACGAGCGGTATGCCCATGTCGCTTATTTCAACGAAGTGCGAATAGTCTGTGGTATCCTGTGCAAGGCAGGCTATAATGCCGTCAACATACATTCCGATGAAGCTGTCTACGGCTTTTTCCTCTCTCAGATGGTCTTCGTGGCTGTTGGCGGCAATGACGGCGTATCCGGCTTTCGAGGCATAGTCCTCTATTCCGTCAAGCACTGCGGCGTAGTAGTGTGTTACGAGGTTGGGCACCACGACGCCTATTACCTTTGACTTTTTCTGCCGTAGGCTTTGGGCAAACTGGTTCGGCCTGTAATTAAGTTTCTTTGCCAGGGCTTGCGTCTTGCTTTTCAGCTCTGCGCCCACTTCGTGGCTGTCTCTCAGTGCGCGTGACACTGTAGCGATGCTCACCCCGAGCTGTTCGGCCATTTCTTTTAAGGAAGTCCTGCGTTGTTTCATTGATACTAAATACCTAAGATATTTCGACAATCCGTGATTCCTGTAGCAAAAAGTGTCTCCCAAAGTCGCATTCCCAGTCTCCGCGGCATGTTGCATGCACGGTTGTTTTTCCTGTTTGGCGACTGTCAAATTATTTATTGCAAAATTAATAAAAACATAGAAATATGCAAGAGTTTGCACACTTTTTTTCAACTTGTGCAATTAAAAAGTCAACCGGACTGCCGTAATGCGCTTTGTCCGGCATCTGGAGCGAGCCTGTGTAACTCTGTTGTGCGGCTTTTGCGCACGTCTTTTTGTACGTCCTGTAACGTGCTGACTGCCAGTGTGTTGGTAGAAGGCCGCCTTTTGCCTTGTAAAAGGTGGCCTTTCAGGCGGTAAAAGGCCGTCTTTTGGAATGCGAAAGGCGGCCTTTTGTAAACGCATGGTGTTCCGGCGGCATTGTACACGATGGCGTGTGCGCCCATAATATTTAAGGTATATGGCAACGTGTGGCCTTGACCGGTGGTGCAAACCGCCGATTTGTAACACAAATGAAATGTCTGTTTAATCATGTTGTAACAAACGTTGCCTACTTTTGCAGCAAAATTCAGACACATATTCAATAACGTTTTTTATGACAGAGATTTATTTTTTGATAGTCGCATTCCTGCTGGTTTTGGCGGTGTTCGACTTGTTTGTAGGCGTAAGCAACGACGCTGTGAACTTCTTGAACTCGGCCATCGGAGCCAAGGTGGCCAAGTTCCGCACGGTGCTGTTCGTCGCATCTATCGGCATCCTGATAGGAGCCGTAATGAGTGCGGGCATGATGGATGTGGCCCGTCACGGCATCATGCGGCCTGAAAGCTACTCGTTCTCGGAGGTTATGACAATCTTCCTGGCCGTGATGGTTACCGACGTAGTCATACTCGACGTGTTCAATACGCTCGGCCTGCCTACATCAACAACGGTATCGCTCGTGTTCGAGCTGCTCGGAGGTACGTTCATACTGGCCATGCTCAAGATGCACGCCGACCCCTCGCTCACCATCTACGACCTGTTAAACAGCGACAAGGCCCTGAGTGTCATAATAGCCATCTTCGTCTCTGTCGCCATCGCATTTTTCTTCGGAGTAGTGGTGCAATGGATTTCACGATTGATTTTCACCTTTAACTATAAGAAGCACCTGCGCTATACCATCGCAATATTCGGCGGCATAGCGTTTACCTCGCTGGCATATTTCATCTTCATTACTGGTATAGGCAAGTCGCCCTACATCAGCGAGTCGCTGCGTGTGTGGATTGACGACAACACGCCAATGCTGATGGCCGTATTTTTCATCGGTTCTACAGTGTTGATGGAAGTGCTCCACCTGTTGCGTGTCAATGTGTTCAAGCTCATTGTGCTGGCCGGTACGTTCGCTTTGGCTATGGCTTTTGCCGGCAACGACCTCGTGAACTTCATCGGTGTGCCCTTGGCCGGACTCGACTCGATGCAGGACTTCTTAGCTAACGGCAACGGACAGTTCGACACGTTCATGATGACGTCGCTCATGTCGTCGGCCAAGAGTCCGCTGCTTTACTTGGTGCTGGCCGGCATCATAATGATAATCGCCATGACAACGTCGAAGAAAGCGCAGAACGTTGTCAAGACGAGCGTTGACCTTAGCCGTCAGGATGAGGGCGACGAGATGTTCGGCTCGTCGCGTGCGGCACGCAGCATTGTACGCTTTACGCAGGACATGAACGCCGCTGTGGCCAAGATAATACCGCAGCGTGTGCAAAAGTGGATTGACAACCGTTTCAACAAGGAAGAGGCAATAATAGCCGACGGGGCTGCGTTCGACGAAGTGCGTGCCGCCGTCAACCTCGTGCTTGCCGCCATGCTAATCATCATCGGAACTAATTACAAGCTGCCGCTCTCAACCACTTACGTTACGTTCATGGTAGCAATGGGTAGTTCTTTGGCAGACCGCGCATGGAGCAGGGAGAGTGCCGTGTTCCGTGTTACCGGTGTTATTTCTGTCATCGGCGGATGGTTCGTTACGGCCGGTGTGGCCTTTGCCACCTGCGCCATCGTATGCGCGATGATGCACTTCGGCGGAATTGTGGTTATGATAGCGTTCATGGCTCTTGACATCTACCTGCTGTGGAGCAGCAACCGCCGTTTCGCGAAGAAGCAGAAGGAGGAGAAGAAGGACGACGTGTTCCAGCTGATGATGCGCACAAGGGACAAGGAGATAGTGTGGGACTTGCTGTCCAAGCACGTTTCTCGCACTCAGAGCTTCGTCACCCACTTTGCACGTGAGCAGTTCAACCGCATCATCGACGGTATATGCAACGAGAACCGCAAGGAGCTGCGCCACTGCGGCAGCGCCTTGAAGGAAGAGCAGGCGCAGCTTAAGAAGTTCCGCCGCAAGGAGCTTCTTGCCATGCGGCGCATCCCCGCACCGATAGCCATAGAGCGCAACACGTGGTTCCACCTCGGAGCCAACAGCAACCAGCAGTTCATGTACTGCCTCCGCCGTATGCTCGACCCGGTGAAGGAGCACGTTGACAACAACTTCAACCCGCTGCCGCAGGAATATATCGACGATTTCGAGGCTACACGCCGCAAAATCAACGAGCTTATGTCGCATACAGAGGAGATGATTTCAACCAACAGGTACAGCCTGTATGACGAGACGCTTGCCATCGCCGACGAGTGCAAGGACGAGCTTTCAGTTATGCGCAAGCGTGTGATTGACAGGATGTACCGTGACAGCGACAATGCAAATCTGAAGGTTTCGCTGCTCTACCTGAACATACTCCAGGAGAGCCAGGAGTTCCTCAGCATAATGCGCCACCAGCTGCGTGCCGCAAAAAAATTCCTTGAAAACACGGCGCGGTAAGGTTTCTGCATGTATATTCCCCATAACCGACAGCTTGAGAACATACAAGACGATGAATAGAAGAACGGTATTGCTTGCTGTGGCGGCTGGCTTCATCGCAGCCGCCTGCGGCACGGAGAACAATGAGGAAACAAAACCAGGCGGCACGACTGCCGCTGAAGGCACTGGCCTGACGGCTGGCGAGGTTGTGGAAAAGGGTTTCGAACATATTGAAACCGACGGAGACTTCGACCTGTTCTATGCCACAGGCAAAGAAGTGGCCGTACGCTTCGAGGGAAACAGGGACGACATAGCGCGCATAATAGTGAAGAACGACGGCCATACGTTGCGTTTCACGCAGAGAGGTGAAAACCTCAACGACGTTGACGTCTATGTTACGTCTCCCCGTCTTGAAGGCGTTATCTTGGAAGGTTCAGGCGACATAACGTCGGAGAGTTCGATTTCCGCCGGTACGTTCGACATCCGCTCCTCTGGCTCTGGTGACGTACAGATACACAGTATTACGGCAGACAGGATTTCAGCGGAGCTGCGAAAATCCGGCGACATCAGCCTGAACATTGCCGATGCGGACGAGATTGATTATGAAGTGAGTGGAAGCGGCGACATAACAACGGAACGCATAAGCACCGACCGGCTGGAGGCAAAAGTGTCAGGAAGCGGCGACATCGACCTTAGCAACGCCCGTATAGGCGAGGCTGAATGTACAATAACCGGCTCTGGCGACATTGACATCGACGGACATGTCGGCCGGTGTACCAAGAATGTGACAGGCTCGGGGGTTGTAGACATCAACCCTTGACGTAGGCATGACTGTCAAGCAATGGCGGCAAGGTTGCAGAAACAGTAACTTTCTGTAGCCTTGCCGTTTGTTTATGTAACCAGAATGGCTTGTTCCGGCCGTATTGTTAACTTGCAATGGCATATTGCTTACAAACCGAAATGTCGTCTTTTGCACCCTAAAAGGCGGCATTTCGCATTGTAAAAGGCGGCAATTTGGAAGGTGAAAGACCATATATTGGAAGGCAGAAACATTGCGGCCATTTTGCGAATTAACGATATTTGCATTTCAAACAAGCACATTTCAACTGCAAATCGCTATCTTTGTAAAATACAAACTGAATATTTACGGCATGATGAAAAACACGAAACAAACACTTGTATTGTTGTTCGCTGCGGCTTTGGCGTATGGATGCGGCGGCGGAGAAAGCGTCAAAGAGGACGTGGCGGACGGTATTGAGGCATACGTAAACGAACTTGCAAAGGGCTATAAGCCTATGGCTTCGACGCGGACGCTTAGCGGACGGACATGGAGTTCGCATAAAAAAGGTTATATGGTTGAAGTTTTTGAAGACGAATCTTTTACCGATTCTTTCCATATAATCAGATATAAATCTATAAGGCCGGACACAACTGTTGTAGGCAGTTACAAGAAACGCTACTATCTGTCGCTGATAAGAAAGCCCGGAAGGTTTGATGAAAGCAAAGTCGGAACGTACACCGAGGGCGACTACATCATAGAAGAAATGACGTATAAAGGTCAAAAGACATACCGCTCATACAAGCTGTTGCTTGTGTCACCGACGGAATTGGAAATGTATGCGGTTTGCCAGCCAGGCACTATTATAGGAGGAACGGATGAGCAAGCAATAGTCAGGGAGGAGTAAAACTGTTTCTCCGCTATGTCCATAATAATGTCCGCTTTGTCATTAAAGACCGGTAAAAAACTAAAAATACCATAAAAAGTTTTCCTTTGTCGGTGATAATGCCTAATTTTGCCGGATGTAAAACGAGACTTTCAAGCACATGAGATATGCAATCATTGCAGGCGGCGAAGGCTCGCGCTTGGCAAAGGAAGGCGTGAAAGAGCCTAAGCCATTGGTGCGGATAGGCGGCGAAAGGCTTATCGACAGGCTTGTCCGCGTGTTTGAGGACAACGGAGCCGAGTCCATTGTGGTGGCCTATCGTGACAGCATGTTCAGCGTGGCCGAGCACCTGAGTTATTTGCAGGGCCGCGCCGACGGCAACAACGGAGCGCCCGTTCTGGCCATAGGCGTTGAGACGCCAAGCTCAATGCACAGCCTTAACTGCATAATAGGCAGGCTTGACGCGGGGCCGTTCTGCCTTACAACGGTTGACACCGTGTTTGCAGAAGATGCCTTCAAGCGTTACATATCGGCATTCACGGCCAGCCTTGACGGCGGCGAGGCCGACGGAATGATGGCTGTTACGTCATACATTGACGATGAGAAGCCGCTTTATATGGCCGTTGACGATGGGATGAACATCACCGCGTTCCTTGACGAAGACAAAGGCTGCCGGTATGTTTCGGCCGGAATTTACGGACTTACGCCGCGCTGCGCCGACGTGTTGCGCCGCTGCATCGAGCGTGGCGAGAGCCGTATGCGCAACTTCCAGCGCGCGCTTCTAAGCGAGGGTATGCGCCTAAAGGCGTTCGACATAGGCCGGGCGTTCGACATAGACCATGCCGCCGACATTGCCAAGGCCGAACGTTTTTTACGTGACGGAGTATGACACGGGTGCTGAAGGTGTACAGGGCGGAGCGGTTTTCTCCTAATTCGGTAGACCGCGACCGTGCCATAATCGATGCCGTAGGCAGGCTGCTGGCCGTACAAGGCTGCGCCGTTGACGGCGTAAACGAGGAGCAACTTACTGCCGGATGCACGGCAGACATCATACTGACAATGGCGCGCACGCCGCAAGCCTTGGGCATATTGAGGCTGAAAGAGTCCGGGGGCTGCACTGTAGTGAACCGTCCTGACGGCGTAGCGGCATGCGGCAGGAGCAACATCGACCGCCTGATGAGGAGCAACGGTCTGCCTGCCGCTCCGGAAGAGGGGAGCGGCGGATATTGGATTAAGCGTGGCGACGAGGCTGCCCAGTGCCGTGGCGACGTGGTTTTCGCGCGTAATGGGGCGGAGCGCGACGAGGCTTTGCGCCGTTTCCATGCCCGTGGAGTGGGCGATGTGGTTGTCACAGCCCATGTGCCGGGTGACGTTGTGAAGTTTTATGGCGTCGTGGGTACAGGCTTTTTCAGGACGTTCCACACAGATGCGGACTACTCGAAGTTCGGCGACGAAATGATTAACGGCGTGCCGAAGCGTTACGGCTTCTCCGTCAGCAGTCTGAAAGCGGATGCCGAAAGGCTGGCCTGCTTGGTCGGTGTTGACGTTTACGGGGGCGACTGTATAGTGCGTGAAGACGGCTCGTATGCCATAATCGACTTCAACGACTGGCCCAGCTTTGCCCGTTGCAGGGATGAAGCCGCAGCGGCGATTGCCATGAAAGTGGAGGCGGTTTTTAAAGGTAAAAAAGAGAAAAGGTAAAACGGTAAAAAGGTGAAGATAGCAAATGCCAACGTTTAAGGATTTATTGGCCGCATCAATAAAGTCAAAAGACACGGAAGAACGGCTCGACATGTGGTTTAACCGGCCTATGGGGCTGGTGATGGCATTGGCCGGCAAGAAGCTTGGCGTGCACCCCAACGCCATCACCGCTGTGTCGGTGGTGCTGGGAGTGTGGGCTGCGTGGATGTTCTCATACACCGACCTTCGCCACAACCTGCTGGGCGTGCTGCTGCTGATGCTTGCAAATTTCTGCGACTCCGCCGACGGCCAGCTGGCTCGTCTTACGGGGAAGAAAACCCTTGTAGGGCGTGTCCTTGACGGTTTTGCAGGCGACATTTGGTTTTTCAGCATATACTTCGCCTTGTGTTGCCGCATGACGTGGCAGCCGATGCCTGGCACCGACACCGTGTGGGGGCTGTGGATATGGGTGCTGGCGTTCATTGCCGGTGTGCTTTGCCACTCTCCGCAAAGCTCCCTGGCCGACTATTACAGGCAGATACATCTGCTGTTCCTCAACGGCAAGGCCGGGAGCGAGCTTGACACTTACGTCAACCAGCGTGCTATCTTCGACAGCCTGCCAAAGGGCAGTCCGCTCATCGCCAAGATGTTCTACTTCAACTATGCCAACTATTGCCGCAGCCAGGAGCGGCGCACGCCGGCCTTCCAACGGCTGTCGGCGGCAGTCGATGCGGCATACGGCGGCGTGTCGGGCATGCCGCAGGCGCTCCGCAACGAGTTTCTTGACGGCAGCCGCCCGTTGATGAAATATACCAATATCCTCACGTTCAACGCCCGCGCCATCTGCATTTATGCCACATGTCTTGCCGGGTGTCCGTGGTTGTACATGCTGATTGAGGTTACCGTCTTCACATTAATATATATATACATGCACAAGCGGCACGAAACCTTGTGCGGAAACATGGTTAAAAAGATACAGGTTTGATAAGAGGCTACATATTCGACTATGGCGGAACGCTCGACACTGCAGGCCGCCATTGGGGCAAGGTGCTGTGGAACGGCTACGTGAGCCACGGCGTTCCTGTTGACGGACAGGCGTTCCGCGAGGCATACGTATATGCGGAGCGCAAGCTCGGTTCGTGCCCCATTATACGTCCTGACGACACGTTCCGCACTACGCTTGACAAGAAGCTGGCCTTGGAGCTTGGATTTCTCTCGTCGGGAGAGCGTGCGTATATTTCTGAGAAAGACGCCGCCAAGTTCCGCAAGGACATTCTTGACGACATATACGAGGGCGTGAAACAGACGACGGCCGAGAGCCGCAAGGTGCTGAAGGCCGTCAAGGCGCGTTTCCCCATGGTGCTTGTGAGCAACTTTTACGGCAACATCGGCACGGTGCTCGGCGAGTTCGGGCTTGACGGTTTGTTTGACAGCGTGATAGAGTCGGCCGTCGTCGGCGTTAGGAAACCCGACCCGGCAATATTCCGTCTCGGCGTGGAGGCGCTGGGATTGCTTCCTGAAGAGACGGTAGTTGTCGGCGACAGCTATGACAAGGACATTGTTCCGGCCAAACAGGCAGGCTGCCGTGCCGTGTGGCTGAAAGGCGAGGGGTGGGACGAACGGCAATATGACGAGAGCCTGCCCGACGCCGTGGTAACGGAACTCGGCCAGGTATTAAACGTTGGATGGCCTTGAGGGTCTAAATGATATACAACTTGCACGATGATGAGAAATCTGCTTATATTTCTTTTTTCATTGCTGGCGCAGGCTGTTTGCGCGCAGATGATAACCGGAGTGGTGGTTGACGGCGAGAGCGGTGACACCATACCGCATCCGGCATTGCAGTATGACGGAGGGCGGAAAGCCGTAGCCGGCGATGCCGCCGGCCGTTTCACCATACAGCGGCTCAACGACGAATACCTTACCGTCAGCGCCGTGGGCTACAAGACCCTGCGCATACTCATAGGCCGGAATACGCCCGGCGAGATGCGCATAACGCTCAAGCCGGACACCAGGCGGTTGAAAGGCGTCACCGTAAACGCCCGGCGCGGCAAGTACAGCAGGAAGAACAACCCGGCCGTGGAGCTGATGAAGCGAGTCATCGCGGCCAAGAAGCGCACCGACTTGAACAACCATGATTATTACCAATACAACAAATACCAGAAGCTGACGCTCGCCATCAACGACATAAGCCCTGAAGAGATAGAGCACGAAAAGGAGAAAAACCGCCAATGGCTGCTCAACCAGATAGAGCTGTGCCCCTACAACAACAAGCTCATACTGCCGCTATCGGTCGACGAGACGGTGACGCAGAACCTCTACAGGAAAGACCCGAAAAAGGAGCGGACGGTGATACTCGGGCAGAACGCAACCGGCGTGAACGACCTCATACAGACTGGCGACATACTCAACACGGTGGTAAAGGACGTGTTCACCGACGTAGACCTGTACGACGACCAGATACGCCTGCTGCAGTATCCATTCACAAGCCCCATCGGCAAGGATGCCGTGGCGTTTTACCGCTTCTACATAGTCGACACGGTGACGGTCGACCGCGACGAGTGCTACCACCTCGAGTTCACGCCCAACAACCAGCAGGACTTCGGCTTCCGCGGCGAGATATGGATACTCGCCGACTCCACGCTGCACGTCAAGAAGTGCCGCCTGTCGCTGCCGAAGAGGAGCGACGTGAACTTCACCGACGAACTGAACATACTGCAGGAGTACACCAGGCTGCCAAGCGGCGAATGGGTGTTGACAACCGACGACATGACGGTGGAACTCTCCGTGGCCAAGTTCCTTACAAAAGCCATCGTAATAAGGACGACAAGGATGAGCGGCTACTCCTTCGACCCCATACCCGACAAGGCGTTCAAGGGCAAGGCCAGGGTGAAGTACGACCCACGCTCGAAGATGCGCGGCGACGGCTTCTGGAGCGAGAACCGCGCCGTGGAGCTGACAAAAAGCGAAGGTTCCATGGGCACGTTCATCAACAGCCTTACCAACACGCGCGGCTTCAAGTACCTGCTGTTCGGCCTCAAGGCCCTCATCGAGAACTATGTGGAGACGGGCACCCGGAAGCACCCCAGCAAGGTGGACATAGGCCCCATCAACACCATGATAAGCTCAAACTTCATCGACGGCGCGCGTACCAGGCTAAGCGCCCAGACCACGGCCAACCTCAACCCCCACCTCTTCCTCTCTGGCTACTACGCCCGGGGCTGGCGCAGCCGGAAGAACTACTACAAGGGGCAGCTCGTTTACTCGTTCAACAGGAAAGACTACATGCCCTGGGAATATCCCAAGCGCACGCTCACCTTCACCTCCACGTATGACGTGTGCTCGCCCTCTGACAAGTTCATGCCCACCGACAAGGACAACGTGTTCACCTCGCTGAAGTGGACCGAGGTGGACAAGATGATGTTCTACAACCGCCAGGAGCTGCTCTTCGAGTACGAGCAGGACTGGGGACTGAAGACATCGGTCAGCCTCAAGACCGAGGAGAACGAAGCCTGCGGCAAGCTCAGCTTCACCCCCATGTCGCTCTACGACCCAGACAACCCTGTCACCGCCCCCGGCAAGTTCCGCACTACGGAGGCGCGCTTCGAGATACGTTACGCCCCCGGCGAGACATACGTCAACACCAAGCAGCGCCGCCTGAAAGTGAACTACGACCCGCCAGTGTTCACCCTCTCCCACACCGTGGGCGTGAAGGGCGTGCTCGGCGGCGACTACAACTACAACTTCACCGAGGCCAGCGTCTACAAGCGCTTCTGGCTCAACAGCTGGGGAAAGCTCGACGTGTCGGTGAAAGGCGGCATACAGTGGAACAAGGTGCCCTTCCCGCTGCTCATAATGCCGGCCGCCAACCTGTCGTACATCGTCGAGGACGAAACGTTCAACCTCGTAAACAACATGGAGTTCCTCAACGACCGCTACGCCTCGCTCGACGTGTCGTGGGACCTTAACGGAAAACTCTTCAACCGCATACCCCTGCTGAAGCACCTCAAGTGGCGCGAGTTTCTCGGAGTGAAATGCCTCTGGGGCACGCTTACCGACAAGAACAACCCCACGCTGGCGCGCAACGCCGGCGACCCCCTGCTCATGCGCTTCCCCGAAGGCTCATACGTCATGGACCCCAGCCGCCCCTACATAGAGCTGATAGCCGGGATACACAATATCTTCAAGATATTCCACGTGCAGTTTGTCCACCGCCTCAACTACAACACGCTGCCAACGGCGAAAAGAAACGGAGTGAGGATAATGATGAGGCTCACGTTCTAAGAAAATGAGACCTACTTCCAGCCACTCCCGAATGGAAGGGGTTGGAATGCCTTGAAAGTGGCAAAGTCATATTACGCTCCATCCCTTTGGGAGGGTGGGGTGGGTTCTCACCAAAAAAATTAAAATACTATGCGAAAAATCAAGAACCCGTTTGAACACCGTGAGGGCTACTGCTGCTTCGGGTGCAGCCCGGCCAACCCCATAGGCATACGCATGGAGTTTTATGAAGACGGTGACGACATTGTAAGCTTCTGGAACCCGAAGACGTACTACCAGGGCTGGTTTGACACGATGCATGGTGGCATTCTTGCCACCATCGCCGACGAGATGGCCGCGTGGACAATGTTCCGCAAGCTGCAGACTACCGGCATGACTGTCAGCCTCGACCTGCGCTACAAGAAGGCCGTGATGACTACCGAGGGGCAAATCACCGTGCGCGGACGCATCGCCGGGCAGCGGCGCAACCTCGTGACAATAGGCGTTACGATTGAGAATTCGCGCGGCGAGGTGTGCGTTGAGGCCACCGCCGTGTACTTCGCCTTCGGCAAGGACAAGGCCGCCGAGATGGGCTTCACGTCGTGCGAGCTTGAGGGCGACGAACTGCTGCCGATGTGAATGTTGGTTTGCGTCCGGACGGTGTGTCAGATTACGCAGTCCATTGTCACGTCGTTGTCGTCTGTCGGTATGGTTTCTTGTTTTTGGAAGCCGAAGCATACTCCGATTTTGTATGCCTTGGCGGCTTTCGGCAGTAAGCGGTCATAATAGCCCTTGCCGCGACCGAGGCGGTGGCCCTGCGCGTCGAAAGCCATGCCGGGCACTACGGCCACGTCGATACGGCCGTAGTCGGTGTAGACTTCGCCCATTGGTTCCATTATCCCGTAATGTCCGGCGGCAAGGTCGGTTGGTGCTGTGTAGATGCGCAGCTCCATGTCGGTGTCGCCGGTGACGCGTGGCAGCAGCACCGTCTTGCCTGCCTGTACGAGGCGGTTTACGGTGTCGTGGGTGCATACTTCGTCGGGCAGGGAGTAATACATGAGTATTGTTTTTGCTTCTGTGACGGCGGGGTGGGCCAGCAGCCGTGACATGACGGGAAGCGACAGTTCCTCCAATTCTTCATTGGTGAACTGCCGCTTCGTTTCCCTTATGTGTTTGCGCAGTGCGCTTTTGCTTGTGTTCATGCGCGTGTGATGTAGTTGATGGCTGTGCGCGGTACGGGTGTTTCCCGTGCCATGGCGGTCTTGCCGTCGCTTCCGTCCTTTTCGTCCTTGGGTTTCTTCGGAAAGGCCTCGCCACGGTTGAACACGTCGAGGGCGGCCTTGATTACGTTGTCGTCAAGGTTGAGGTATTCAATCCAGTCTTCCTCATCCATTATGTTGTATATGATGCGGCTGTTGATGAATGTCTTTAGCAGGTTGTACGACTTCTTTATGAGCAGGTTGCGCCGCTTCAGGCCATTCTTGTCGGCGTATGTGGCAAACTTGTCAACTGTGTGCTGCCTGTCGAGGTATGCTGCCAGCTCGTCCATCGTTTCGAAGCTGCTAAGCTTGGGGCGGTTCTCGTCGGTATAGGCGAAGGCGTACTGTATGATGAGACCGCTCATGGCCGCTTCCTTGTAGTATGAGGTCATGCCGAGGGTGTCTTCAGGCACGAAGATGTCGGGCGTTATTCCGCCTCCCCCGTACACTGTGCGTCCTATGCTTGTATGGTATGCCGGGCCGGTGTGCTTGATGCTGTCTTGCGAGAAGAACTCGCCGTGCTGGTAGCGTGCGAGCAGGTCTTCCTCATAGTCCTGGTTGGCACCGGCGGTGTAAGGCTTCTGTATGCAGCGGCCGGAGGGGGTGTAGTAGCGCGCCACGGTAAGTCGTATCATGGAGCCGTCGGGGAATTCGAGCTGCTGCTGCACGAGGCCCTTGCCGAACGAGCGGCGGCCTATGATGGTTGCGCGGTCGTTGTCCTGCATGGCTCCGGCGAATATCTCTGACGCGGAGGCCGACCCTTCGTTGATAAGCACTACGAGGGGGATGTGCTGGTAACTGCCGCGACCGTCGCTCTTGTAGTCCTGGCGTGGCGACTTGCGCCCTTCGGTGTACACGATGAGGCGGTTTTTGGGCAGGAACTCGTTTGCCATCTGCACGGCCGACTTGAGGTAGCCGCCGGTGTTGTCGCGCAGGTCGATGATTAGGTTGCAGAAACCTTCCTGCGAAAGGCTTGCGAGTGCAATCAGAAGTTCGGGATAGGTGTTTTCGCCGAAGTTCTTGATTTTTATGTAGCCGGTGTTCTCGTCAATCATGTAAGCCGCGCTTATGCTTTTCTGCGGTATGTCGCCGCGAGTGATGGTGAACAGCCTTGTCTTCTTCTCGCCGTATCTTACCACACCGATTTTCACCTTGGTGTCCTTGGGACCTTTGAGGCGGCGCATGGCTTCGTCGTTGGTCACAACTTTGCCAACGAAGGGCTTGCCGTCAACGCTCACAATCTTATCGCCGGCGCGTATGCCGGCCTGGTCGGCCGGGCCGTTCTTTATTACGCCCTGCACGTGGATGGTGTCGTTGCGTATGACGAACTCTATGCCTACACCGGAGAACGAGCCTTTAAGGTCGTCGGTGGCTTTCTGCACGTCTTTGGCGCTGATGTAGACGGAGTGGGGGTCGAGGTCGGCAAGTATCTGTGGAATGGCCATGTCTACGAGCGAGTCGATGTCCACCTTGTCTACATACTGGTCGTCAATGATGTGCAGCAGGTTGTTCAGCCTGTTGCTGCCTGAATTGATGATGTTGAGCCTGTTGCCGGAGAAGTGGTTGGCGTAGAATGTGCCTATGACGATGCCTGTCACCACGCACAGCGCCATCAAGAGCGGCATGAGGCGGTTTGACTTATTTTGTCTCATAATCGTCGGGGTTTATGTAAAGAACTTCGATGTTCGCTTTCTTCAGCAGGTTGATGCCGTCGTCAAGCCGGTATTTCTCGGCGTAGACCACGCGCTTTATGCCAGACTGTATTATCAGCTTGGAGCATTCTATGCACGGAGCGGCGGTGACGTAGAGCGTTGAGCCGTCGCTGTTGTTTGAGCTGCGCGCCAGCTTGGTTATGGCGTTGGCCTCGGCGTGCAGCACGTATGGCTTCGTCAAGTTGTTCTCGTCTTCGCATACGTTCTCGAAGCCGCTTGGCGTACCGTTGTAGCCGTCGCTTATAATCATCTTGTCCTTCACGACAAGTGCGCCCACCTTGCGGCGTTCGCAATAGCTGTTTTCCGACCAGATGCGCGCCATACGGAGGTATCTCAAGTCCAATAGCAACTGTTTTTTGTCCGTTTCAGTCATGGTTTTATTTTTATAGGAGTAAGAAGTAAGGTGCAAAGGAGTAAGGAAAATTCTTTGCCTTATGCGTAGCCTTTTTTACCTTTTTACTTTCTCACCTTATCGCTTTTCTTTATTCCGTTTCTCTTCAGCAGCGCGTCTATCGTTGGTTCGCTGCCGCGGAAGCGTTTGTAAAGTGTCATTGGGTGCTCTGTTCCGCCCTTTGAAAGGATGTTGTCGCGGAAGCTTTGTGCTGTTTCCCGGTTGAATATGCCGTGTTTCTTGAATACGCTGAAAGCGTCGGCGTCGAGCACTTCCGCCCATTTGTAACTGTAATAGCCGGCGGCATAGCCTCCCGACATGATGTGGCTGAACTGTACCGTCATGCAAGTGTCGGGCAACTGTTTGGTGACAATAGCCTTCTTCCATGCTTTCTTTTCAAACGGCATGATGTCGTCGGTAAACGGTTCTTTCTTTGTGTAGTATGCCATGTCGAGCAGTCCGAAGCTTACCTGGCGCAGACACGAGTATGCCGCCATGAAGTTGCGGCTTTTGACGATACGGTCAATAAGCTCGTCAGGCAATGGTTCGCCGGTTTGGTAGTGGAAGGCAAATGTGCGCAGGAAATCTTTTTCCACTGCAAAGTTCTCCATGAATTGTGACGGCAGTTCCACAAAATCCCACCAAACGTTTGTGCCCGACAGGCTCTCGAACCTTGTGTTGGCGAACATCCCGTGGAGCGAGTGGCCGAATTCGTGGAGGAAGGTCTCCACTTCGCCGAGCGTAAGCAATGCCGGCTTTTCTTCGGTCGGTTTCGTGAAGTTCATCACAACACTAACATGCGGACGCACGTTAGTGCCCTTCCTGTCAATCCATTGTCCTTGGAATTGCGTCATCCAGGCACCTCCCTGCTTGCCTTTGCGTGGGAAGAAGTCGGCGTAGAACACGGCGAGGAATGCTCCGTCATTGTCGTACACCTCGTAAGCCTTAACGTCAGGGTGGTAAACTTGTATCTCTTTGTTCTCCTTGAATGTTATTCCATAGAGCCTGTTGGCAAGCCCGAATACTCCCTTGATGACATTTGAAAGTTCAAAATACGGCCGCAGCATTTCAGAGTCGATGTTGAACTTCTTTAATTGCAGCTTGTGTGAATAGTAATTGAAGTCCCAAGGCTCCATGATGAAGCCCTTGCCTTCCGCTTTTTTCGCAAGTTTCTCAATGTCAGCCACTTCTTTGATGGCTGTAGGCTTGTATGCGTCAACAAGGTCGTCAAGCAGCTTGTACACGTTGCGCGCGTTGCCGGCCATGCGGTGTTTCAGCACATATTCGGCGTATGTCTTGTAGCCCAAGAGCTGCGCTATTTCCCTTCTTATGTTTATCAGGCGTTTGCAGATGCCTGTGTTGTCCTCGCTGTTGCCGTGCGTGCAGACTGTGTTACGCGCCATGTACATTTCCTTGCGCAGTTCCCTGACAGCTGAATATGTCATGAACGGGCTGTAGCTGGGGTAGTCGAGAGTGAATACAAAGCCTTCAAGCCCCTTTTCGCGCGCTGCGGATGCCGCCGCTTCACGCGCCGTTTCGGGGAGTCCTTCAAGTTGGGCATCGTCCGTTATGTGCAGAGTATATGCCTTGTTTTCCTTTAAGAGGTTTTGTGAGAATTGGAGGGAGAGCATGCTTGCCTCTTCCGTCAGTTTGCGCAGACGTTCCTTTCCTTCGTCGTCAAGCAAGGCGCCGCTGCGTACAAAGCCGTCATAACAGTTGTCAAGCAGCATCTTTTCCTCGGGAGTAAGCTTCCTGTGGTGCAGGTGTACGGCCTTGATGCGCTCGAACAGGCGCTTGTTCAGCCTGACATCGTTGGCGTGTTTTGTCAGTATTGGCTGTATCTTTTGGGCCAGCGCGTCCATCTCGTCGTTGGTTTCTGCGCTAAGAAGGTTGAAAAACACTGTCGATACACGCGACAACAGGTCGTAATACCCGTCCTTGTCGTCGTCAACGTTGATTATGGTGTTGTCGAATGTCGGCTTTTCCGGGTTGTTGATGGTTTTTTCTATCTGCTCGTTGTCACGGCGTATTCCTTCCATGAAGGCTTCTTCAAAGTCTTCAAGACGGATTTTCTCGAAAGGGACGGTGTCGTGTGGAGTGTTGTATGGCTCAAAAAAAGGGTTCTTACGTTGCTTTGCTGCAATACTTTCATTCATACTGACGTTTCTCTCTGTTTTTGATGATATAATCATTTGCAATCAAGACTTGCCGCCATATTTTGGCGTCAGGCTTATGTTATGCAAAGATAGTCATTTTATTTTGTGAATATAGTTGCAGCTGCGGAATTTAACTAATATTTACCTCTTCGTTAGCGTATGGTTTTTTCCAAGGCGTAAATATGTATTTCACCGCGTTTCAGCGAGATTATTCCTTCTGCGGCCATAGAGTTGAGTTCCCGCGATGTGTTGAGTCTGCTCTCGCTTATTTCCATGCCTAACCGCTCCATCTTTATGTGCAATATTTTCTCTCCTGCCGGGCGAAGGCATCTTGTTTCCACAAACCTTGTTATCTTGTTGCGTATGTCTTTAGGCTGCGTTTTCCATGGGAAGCGTGCGAAGCGTTGCGATTTTGTGCAGACGATGTTAAGCAGGTTGAGCCTGAATATCTCATAGTTGCAGGCCAGTTCGAGTGTCTCTTTCTTTCCGAGACATATAAACGTACAGTCGGTTACGGTCTTGAACGAGCGTGTATAGCGTTGCGTCAGTCCGAAGATGCGTTCCGGTTGCAGTATTTCCGGCGCCGGCATGATTTCCGTGATGGAATATCCGTTGTCGTCAGCATATCCGGTTGCGCTGACTATGCCTTTTAGTAGGAAATATATTTTGTCGCATACGTCGCCTTCATTTACAACTGTTTTCCCCTTGCCGTAGCTTAGGTGCCTGAATTTTGTCGATGCAACAATCTGTTCAAGGTCGTTTCTGCTCATGCCTTGGAACAACGGCAGCTCAAGCAGTCTTTCATGCAACCTTGCATTACTCATGTTGAAGTCTCCTTGTTCTTACGTTTTTACCGGTTTATTCAGCAATCTTGTCCCTAAGCGATGGTGAGTACCATACGGCATTTCCGCCTTTATCATCGGAATATATGAAGTATGCCATAAGTTCAGGATGCCTGTCGAGAATGTCTTTCGCCTTGTCGAGTCCTGCCACCATAAACGCCGTAGCATAGGCGTCGGCCGTGGCGCAATTGTCTGCCAGCACGGTGGCTGAAAGAATGTTGTGCTGTACCGGGCGGCCTGTTTCGGGGTCAATTGTGTGTGCGTATTTTTTACCGTTCTTGTAATAGAAGTTCCGATAGTTGCCGCTGGTGGCCATGGCCTTGTTCGTTACGTTAAGGATTGTTTGCAGCTCCTGGCTTGTGTTGAGCGAGTCTTCAATCGGTTTTGTCACTCCGATTTTCCAAGGCAGGCGTTGGTTGTTCACCCCGTGCGTTACAATTTCGCCTCCTATTTCAACCATAAAGTTCTCAATGCCTGCTTTTTTTAGATAGGATGCTACGACGTCGCATGCGTATCCTTTGGCAATGGCGCTGCAATCGAGCATTATGCGTGGGTCGTTCTTCTTTATTACGCCATTCCTGATGGAAACCTTTTCATATCCTATGAGCTGCTTGAGGCTGTCTATCGAGTGAGGTGTCGGCTGCATGTCGTTTTTGAACCCGAAGCCCCACAAGTTGACAAGTGGCGCAACTGTTATGTCAAAAGCTCCGTTTGTTTCGCCCGATATTTCTTGTGCAAGGTTGAAAACGTAGGCGAACATCCTGTCTGCTTTTACGTTTTCGTTGCGGTTTATTCTTGAAATGGTAGATTGTTTGTTGAATGTAGACAATGAATAGTCAACTTTTCTCAGTTCTTCTTCTATGCCTTTTTTCAGGCTTTTGTTGTTTTGGTAGGTAATGTTGTACACTGTTCCGAACACGAAGCCTGTGTCTTTCTGGTACGGCATTGAGCGTTGCTGGCGTACGATTATTATCGTGCCGACTATGAGGAACAGTAGGAATGCGGATTGTAGAAGTAGTTTCTTTTTGCTTTTCATTGTTTTTCTCTTGTGAAGGACAGGGGTGCTTTTTTGTTTTCCTGTTACCGGTTTTGTCAGATGTCAACGGTGATGTTGAATGTTCCGCCTATGTTGCTGCCCCCGGAGGTGCCGTACCCCGGCACATACCAAGTGTTGCCAAGCGCACCGTCGTTATGCGACAGCCTGCTCCTGTATCTGAGACTCCAGCCCAGATGCACCGGCCCCCACATCTTCGCATCGACGCCTATGACCGCTTCAAGCCATTGGTAGGAACATTTTACACCGTCTGCTTCGAACTGTGCTGTGTCGCCCCATACGGGGTCTGTCATTCCGGGATGTGAAATGTCGTATTTGAATGACGTAAACGCGTATCTTACTCCGGCAAACAGGCGGTATATGTCATGTTTGTTTTTAAGCAGGTTGAAGTCCACGCCGATTTTCCAGTATGGCGCGCTTGTCTTGTATGATATGTCCGTAGCGTCGTTGGTATGGTCGGCTTTGCCTATTCCGGCTTCCACTATCGGGAAGTACCTGTCTTTCAGGTTTATGCGCAGTGCGGCCTCGTATTGCCCGTAGTCGCCTATGAGCATCTGCATCGGGCCTACCAGGTCGACGGAAACAGCGAACCCGTTGAATAGCGGCACGCTGTCGTTTTTTGCGCTGTCGTCCTTGTCTTTTGCGTTTGCCGGTATGGCGGCAAGCAGCATGCACAGGCTAATCGCGATGTTTGAAATATATGTATAAATGCTTTTTTGATGTGTCATAGCTGACATCGGGGTTTATTATTACAATCGAGTCGATGGCGTTGTTAGTCGTGCTTACACCTGTTATGGTATGGAAATACAACGGGGCGCAGTCAACTGATTCAAAGTGCGGATGGTCTTCTTTCGTAATCGTCACAACATCGGTTGTCGTTACTTTTGTCACCGTGTCGATAGTCTCGAAGTAGAACACGTCTTGGGCTTGCGAGTAACTTATCGGAAGAGAGAACTCCGTAGTCCTTACGTTCCTGTTAATCAGTACGGAGTCGCTGCCGTCAGTTACGCGTTTTGTGTATATTGTGAGCGTATCTGCCAGCGTGTCAACCCTGCCTTCTGGTGTCATCAGCTGGTATTGTGTGTACACAAGGCTGTTCAACGGGCAGTCGATTGACGAGCACGAGGCTGCCAGAAGCAGCATCGCGATGAAGCATAGGGGCAATGCCCGCATGGCGTTCTTGTGTGTGAATGACTTTCCTGCCATCTTTTTCAGTCCTTTGTTTTTCTACGACAACATGTTTCCTTGTCCTTTATTGTTTGTCTCCGCACCTTATTTCCTCCTCTATCTGGTAGTCGTTGCGGCCGGTTGAGTTGCGGCTTATCAGGTCGCCGAGGAAGCCGGTGAGGAACAGCTGTGTGCCAATCATCATCATTGTCAGCGCGATGTAGAAGTAGGGCGAGTCGGTCACCAGCCTCTGCGGTATGCCGTGGGCGAGCGAGTAAAGCTTGTCTATGCCGATGATGGCGGCGGAAACGAAGCCGATGAAGAACATTATTGTCCCGAGGAAACCGAACACATGCATGGGCTTGCGTCCGAAACTGCTGAGGAACCACAGCGTTATGAGGTCAAGGTAGCCGTTGAAGAAGCGGTTGAGGCCGAACTTAGACTTGCCGTACTTGCGTGCCTGGTGGTGTACAACCTTTTCGCCTATTTTGTCGAACCCGGCGTTTTTTGCCAGATATGGTATGTACCTGTGCATCTCCCCGTAGACTTCAATGTTTTTCACCACGTCGCGCCGGTAGGCCTTCAGCCCGCAATTGAAGTCGTGCAGGTTCTTTATGCCGCTTATTTTGCGTGCCGTGGCGTTGAAAAGTTTTGTGGGGATGGTTTTTGACAGGGGGTCGTAGCGTTTCTGCTTGTAGCCTGACACAAGGTCGTATCCCTCTTCGGTTATCATCCTGTAGAGTCCGGGTATCTCATCGGGCGAGTCTTGCAGGTCGGCATCCATTGTGATTACAACGTCGCCTTGCGCTTCTTTGAAGCCGCAATACAGCGCCGGGCTTTTGCCGTAGTTCCGGCGGAACTTTATCCCTTTTACGCATTCGTGGCTTTTGCCCAACTCCTTTATCACGTTCCAAGAGTTGTCGGTAGAGCCGTCGTTTACGAATATCACCTCATAAGTGAAGCTGTTTGCCTTCATCACCCTCTCTATCCAGGCGTACAGCTCCGGCAGAGATTCTGCTTCATTATATAAAGGTATAACGACCGAAATGTCCATTTTTCCGTTATTGTAGTTTTTTGTTTACTGGTTAAAGGTGGCGATTGCGGTGGAAGCCGGCGGCAGTCAGAACCTTTTTCTGTATCTTGACTTCATCATGGCTGCTATCGGCAGGCTTATCATGAGGCCAAGTATGATGTTCGTTGTCAGGAATTGCAGGGCGATGTCTATCGGCCGCAGCGCGGCGAGATTGTCCATGGCAAGCTTCATGTCGTCAGGCTTCATGCCGTATGCCGACAGCATTGTCTTGAATTCGGACGTGTTGGTTATCTCCGCGTACTTGGAAAGCATGAACCCCTGGTCGATGAACTGGAAGTAGATGAACTGCGCGGCGGCCATCAGCAGGGCCGCGTAGAAGTAAATCATCATGCTGTAAAACAGGGCACGGCGAAACGAGATGACGCCATTCAGGGCTGTGTCGCGGTAGCGCCGCAGGCGCATCGAGGCGAACACCAACGAATATGCGCCGACTATGAGCGACAGGAAGCCCAGCAGCGGATTGTAAAATTCCCCGATGAAAAAGGCGAAGCTTAATATCCACAATCCGCCTACTATAGCGCCGTCGGTGCGTGCGTATGCTTTAAGCTGTTCGTATTCTTCGCGTGTAGCCATGTGTCTTGTATTCCTCTTTTTGTCCGCCGGATGCGCATACGGTAATGGTAAAGGTGCGCCAACGGCTTGCAAAATTACTTATTTTCCGCAACATTATGGTTGCATGTGTGCCTTTTTTTGATTTTTTATAGATATGAATAGCTCATGTGCGTAGTTTCTTTTGCCTTGTGACGGTTTCTGGCGAGTGTGCGCCATGATGCCGCCGCAAGGCGGAACGGCCGTGAAAAAACTCCTTGCATTGGCGTAGGAATATGGTATATGGAGAAAAAACATTTGAAAATGTCTGATAAGTGTGAAGTTGTGAGGCAAAAAGATTATATTTTCTTACAGTATCATGTGCCATTATGTACAATTACATGATTTTCAATACTTTAACAACAAAAATACCTGTTGTCTCTTTGCGAAACGGCATACATGGATTAAATATGGACGGTAAGGCTCTTTACGGTAAGAGCCTGCATCTTGACGGCAGGCCATATTATGTTTTGTGACGGATAGTGCAACGGGAGACCGTAGCCAGCTTCTCCGCCGGTTATGAAGTGAACCTTGGCAGACGGTACAGTGAAAGGCCGCCTTTCATCTTCCAAAAGGCCACGTTTTGCACGGTAAAAGGCCGTGTTTTAGAGGCTAAAACACGGCCTTTTGCTAACCAGTTGACAGTCAGGAGATTGCAAGGCGGATGAACAAGGGCGTCATCACGCGGACTTTATGAAGATTTACCACAGGCTTTTAAAGCAATTGTTTAATTTATAAACAAACAAATAATAGGATTATGACATCAATAAAACTTAAATTCAGGCCATCGACAACCCCGGAAAAAGCAGGGGCGCTGGTTTTCCAGCTGATTCACGAACGCAAGGTACACCGAATCAAAAGCAACTATAAAATATTTGACAGCGAGTGGGACGCGGAAAGCGGACAAATCATTTTGCCGCTGCCAGGCTCACCCCGTCACAGGCAGCTGGGCATTATCAGGTTCAATGTGGAATGGGAAATGCAGCGGCTAAGGAAAATAGCCGAAAAACTGGAGCAGACGGGCGGCAGTTGGGGTCTTGACGACATCGTGAAACTGTTTGTGCCTTGCATAGACACGGAGAGCAGCGTGTTCAACTTCATCCATGAGCAAATCATGCGCAAAAAACAGCTGGGCAAGATACGTAGTAGCGAGACTTACCAGGCTACGCTGAACAGCTTTATGCGTTTCCGCAAGGGGGCGGACTTGACTTTCGACATGATTGACCCCGAACTTATGGAACTTTACGAGGCGGAACTGCGCGGACAGGGGTTGTCACGCAACACCACCTCGTTTTATATGCGCATCCTGCGCACCAATTACAAACGGGCGTGGAGAAAGGTCTTACGCAGGACAACCGCCCTTTCCGGCACGTGTATTGCGGCATGGACAAGACGATAAAAAGGAGCATCTCGTTTGTGGAGATAAAAAAGATAAAAGAACTCGACCTGTCGCAACGGCCTGTGCTTGATTATGCACGCGACATGTTCCTGTTCAGTTTTTATACGCGGGGCATGTCGTTTGTAGACATGGCCTACCTCAAAAAGAATGACTTGAAAAACGGCTACCTGTCATACCGCAGGAAGAAAACCGGGCAGCTGCTGACAATCGAATGGACGGAACAGATGCAGACGGTCATAGACAAATACAAGCCGAACCCTACCCAATACCTCTTACCTATTATCATGAGAGAAGACGGGCAGGAACGCCGCCAATATCAAAATCAGATGATGAAAATAAACCGGCGTCTGAAAGACGTTGTCGCATTGATAAAACTGTCAGTGCCATTGTCTTTGTACTATAGCCGCCATAGCTGGGCAACCATAGCAAGGTGTAAGGACATCCCCCTGTCTGTAATAAGCGAAGGACTGGGACATGACTCGGAGACAACCACCCAAATTTATCTGGATTCGATAAAGTCGTGGGAAGTTGACAAGGCTAACCGTAAAATATTGAAGGGACTTTAACAGGCAAACAAAGCGTCCGGTAGAAACAACTGTCTCCTAAAAGGAGACAATCTTTGGTAGTGCAAAGTTACAAAATAATTTTATTTCATAACAAATTTGACCGTATTTTTTATGTTTTTATCTATATAAATTTCTTCTTGTTGACAAAATCCGCCTGAAATAAAGCATTAACCCAATGAGTTATAACTGTTTCACAAAAGCAACTGTCTCCTTTTAGGAGATGGTCAAAACTAAATAGAGTGAGGCAGCTCCATATATGTCGGTTTTTTAAGGGGCAGAATATGGATATAATGCTTGGAATGAAGGCAAAAACTTTTAGACTTATTACTCGTAACTGCTTGTTATTCAACTACTTAACATAACTTGCAGGATTAGAAGGTTTGCACTTAATCTAAAATAGACAATTTGCAAGAACACATCCACAGCCATATTGGCACTGGCGGTACATCCACTCGTGAGGAAATAGACTTGAAGTGGTTTGTAATGCGCGACCTCAAAAGAAACAACGCTAAACTTCCCGCTTACCAAATGCTTGGAGAAATGGGGATTGAAGTGTTCACTCCTTTGATTTGGAAATTGGTCGTGCGGCAAGGCAAACGCATACCCGTAGAGGTACCTTTCATGCAGGATTTGCTGTTCGTGCATGAATCACACAAGGTGCTTGACCCCATAGTGGAAAGAACGAGCACGCTGCAATACCGCTTCCTTCGCGACGGGAAACGCACTCCTATGACGGTGAGGAATGCGGACATGGAGCGTTTTATCAACGCCGTTAAGGCAACCAACAATCCGTGTTTTTATGAGCCAAAAGACATCAAGGCTAATATGGTAGGCAAATATGTGCGTATAGTAGGCGGCCTGCTGAACGGCTACAAAGGCCGTTTGATGAAACTGCAAGGCTCACGGGTTAAGCGCCTGTTTGTGGAACTGCCCAACCTGCTGACTGCTGCGGTAGAGGTGCAGCCTGAATTTATACAGATAATAAAACAATAATCCTAATATAAGGTGCTTGCAAATGGCTGTGATGTTAACGGTTGAGGGTAAGTGGAAAGCACTATCCTGAAATCGGAAACGAAGTTCCTTTGGCCATTGCCACTCTGAAAAGGTTGCAGGCGGAACAACTTTTCATGTTTCCGTAAAGCGGTGTACGAAGGTTAACTTCTGTAGAAGGCAGTTAGGGCGGTAACTTAAAAATAATGTAATAGCAGACATTGCTTATACCATGTCAACGTTGAAGGAAAAAACTGTAAAAGGTGTATTGTGGAGCTGTGTTGACCGCTTCTCGTCCCAAGGCATACAGTTTGTATTCAGCATATTGATAGCCCGGTTGTTGTTGCCGTCGGATTATGGCGTGGTGGCGATGCTAAATATTTTCCTTGCCGTATCCAATACATTCATCGACAGCGGCTTCGGCACGGCGTTAATCCGTAAGATTGACAGGACTGAAACCGATTTCTGTACTGTTTTCTATTTTAACATAGTTGTCAGTGCGTTTTTCTATGCCGTCTTATGGTTTGCGTCTCCTTATATAGCCTCGTTCTATGGTGTTCCGTTGCTTGAAGACATCACAAAGGTTGTTGCCCTGACATTGGTGTTCTCGTCGTTTTCGGGCATACAAAATGCGCAGCTGTCCATTGCGATTGACTTCAAGACACGGGCTAAAATATCGGTCATAGTGACTGTATTGACTGGGGCTGTAGGTTTGTGGATGGCTTATAATGGCTATGGAGTATGGGCGTTGGTGGTTCAGTCGGTATTCTCGTCGTTACTGCGTTCTGCGCTGTTATGGTTCTATGTACGCTGGATGCCCAAATTGATTTTCTCATGGAAGTCTTTTCGCGAGATGTTCTCGTTCGGCTCCAAACTGCTTGCGTCGGCTTTGCTTGACACCACCTATAATAATATATATCCCTTAGTGATAGGAAAGTTCTTTTCTCCTGCCACGCTTGGCGTTTATGCCAGGGCTGAAGGTCTGGCGCAATATCCGTCTTCTAATATAACAAGCGTGCTCCAGGGAGTGACTTTTCCCGTGCTGAGTTCAATACAGAATGAACCAGAACGTCTTTCCAACGCTTATAAGCGTTTCCTGCGCCTGTCCGCTTTTGTCGTGTTTCCACTTATGGTGGGACTGGCGGCGGTGGCCGACCCGTTGATAAGGCTGATGCTTACAGACAAATGGGAAGGAGCGATATACCTTTTGCAGATAGTATGTTTTTCAATGATGTGGTATCCAATCCACGCCATCAATCTTAACATCTTGCAGGTGAAAGGGCGTTCGGATTTTTTTCTGAAATTAGAAATCATAAAGAAAATACAAGGCGTAATCATACTTTGCGTCACTGTTCCGCTCGGCATTGTGGCGATGTGCTATGGCCGCATTGTAAGTTCTTTGCTTTCATTGGCTTACAACACATATTATACTAAACGGCTTATTGACTACGGATATTGGTCACAGATGAAAGACTTGCTGCACATATTGGCACATTCAATGGTGATGGGTATCCTTGTGTGGCTGGTTGTGCAGGCTTTTGATTCGCTGTGGCTGCAACTTTTTGTCGGCATCCTTGCAGGTATGGTATATTATGTTGTGGGTGCCAAGTTGATGAAGTTTGACGAATATGCCGAGTTGATGTCGTTGGTGAAAAAGAAAAAAACTAACGTTTAACAAGATGGAAGAAAAACTAATCACGGTGACGTCGCCGCTGATGCCGTCGTTGGATGAGCTGGATGTCTATCTTAAAGACATTTGGCAACGTAAGTGGATAACCAACAACGGGCATTATCATAAGGAACTTGAAAAAGCCCTTTGCGAATATCTCGGAGTGCCGTTTATTAGCCTGTTTACCAACGGCACATTGCCTTTGATAACGGCGTTGCAGGCCATGCGCATAACGGGCGAGGTAATCACTACTCCGTTCAGTTTTGTCGCTACTACACATTCTTTGTGGTGGAACGGAATAAAGCCTGTATTTGTTGATATTGACCCCGTTACATGTAACCTTGACCCGGACAAGATAGAGGCGGCTATCACTCCGCATACTACGGCCATAATGCCCGTTCATGTTTACGGCCAGCCGTGTGATACGGAGCGGATACAGGCCATAGCCGACAAATACGGACTGAAAGTCATCTACGATGCCGCTCATGCCTTTGGTGTAAAGGTGAACGGAGAAAGCGTGCTCAATGCCGGTGACATGTCTACATTGAGTTTCCATGCAACAAAGGTGTATAACACTATAGAGGGCGGAGCACTCGTCATGCACGACGAGCAGACCAAGCGGCGCATAGATTATCTTAAGAACTTTGGCTTTGCCGGAGAAACCACTGTCGTGGCGCCGGGCATCAACAGCAAGATGGACGAGGTGCGCGCAGCATACGGATTAGTGAACCTTAAACAGGTAGACAAGGCTATAGCCGCCCGTCATCACATTGCCGATACTTACCGTGAGGCTTTGAAAGACGTACCGGGCATTCGCTTTATGCAGGACGTTCCCGGTGTACAATATAATTACGCTTATTTCCCAATCTTTGTCGATGCCGAGCAATATGGAATGACCCGCGACGAGCTTTATTTCAAGATGAAAGAGCATAACGTGCTCGGTCGCCGTTACTTCTATCCACTTATCAGCACATTCTCCACTTATCGTGGATTAGATTCTGCAAGGCCGGACAATTTGCCCGTGGCGACAAAAATGGCTGAACAAGTTATTTGTTTGCCGATGTATTATGGCTTGACTGACGAAGATGTAAGACGAATAATAGAATTAATTAACAAATAAAAGTGAAGAATTTAATTATTTTAGGAGGTAGCGGTATCGGCATGATTGCTATTTCAATAGCAAAAGAATTGGGTACTTATACTATTGGAGGATTTTTAAATGATGTATTACCTATCGGTACAGAAATAGGAAAATATGAAAAATATCCTGTAATAGGAACAACTGATGATTTGACTAAATTTTTACAGGATGAAAATAATGTTTTCTTTATTGCTTATGTAGGAATGCAGCATGAATATGATGTGTATAAAAAATAGTTTCTTTGGAAATTCCAGCAACTCGTTTAGCAACATTAATACATCCTACGGCAATCATTCCTAAAGGAATGTGTAAGATTGGGAATGGTGTATTGATGGCTCCTTTATCTCAATTGTCACCAGATACGACATTGGAGGATAATTGTATAATGTTACCTAATTCTTTTCTTGGTCATGATAGCACATTACGTCGGTTTGCCCATGTGGCATCAAATGCGACAATTGGTGCTAATGTTGTAGTCGGAAAGGCTTGTCATATTGGAACGAATTGTACAATTAGAGAAAAAGTAAATATAGGGGATTTTTGTTTGGTAGGTTCAGGAGCCGTTGTTTTAAATGATGTTTTAGATAATAGTATTGTTGTAGGTAATCCCGCACGTTTATTAAGGAAAAAAGAATAATTATGCAAAGTTCTGTGTTAGGATTTTATTTTGAAGATTTTGCTGTAGGTGATGAAATTTATCATTCTCTGTCTAAAACAATTTTTGAAAGTGATAATAATTTCTTTTCACTTTTGACAATGAATCATCATCCTGTACATACAAATTTTGATTATGCCGTTAAGAATCAGCATGGAAAAATTTTAGTGGTCGGGACTTTAGTCTTTTCTTTGGCTGTCGGTATTACAGTTCCTGATATTAGCGGTAAGGCTATAGCGAATTTGGAATATGAGAATGTAAAACATTTAAATCCTGTATTTTTGAATGATACGATTTATGTACGTTCTAAAATTTTAGATAAGCGTGTATCGAAATCAAAGCCGGATAGAGGAATAGTTTACGTAGAATCTATAGCATATAATCAAAATGGTGTAGATGTATTGTCGTTTAGGAGAAAAGTGTTAGTAAAAAGAAGATAGGACATGGATAATGTATATTTGATGCGTAGTTTGATGTTTGTGCCTGCGCATAATCAAAAACTTTTAGATAGTGCGGTACGGCGTGATGCAGACGTATTGTTATTGGATATAGAAGATTCGGTTCCTTATAATGACAAGCAAAAGGCACGTGACAATATAAAAGAGTTTGTTAAAAGGAAAGATTTGAATGGTAAATTGCTTTTTCCAAGGGTAAATGACCGTGAAAGTGGAGAATTGTTGAAAGATGCTTACCAATTGTCAATTGATGGAATAGCAGGTTTTATGTACCCTAAATCAACTAAGGGTGAAGATGTATATTTTTTTGGAAAATTATTAGAAACTATTGAATATGAAAAAGGTTTACCAATCGGAACATTTAAAATAATACCTTTAATTGAAACAACGGGTGCGGTTATTAATATAAAAGAGATATGTTCTGCTTGTACTCGTGTCATTGCTGTAGCTTTTGGTTGTGAAGATTTTATAACTGATTTGCAAGGAAAGCATGATTTGGAAGGGCAGAGTATAATGATGGCTCGTAACTTAATTAGTATTGGTGCAAGGAGTTGCGGAGTTTTGCCTATAGATACGGTTCATATAAGGGTTCATGACCTAAAAGATTTGGAAAGAAATCTGCAAATAAGTAAGAATTTGGGGTTTGAAGGGATGTTGGTGCTGAATCCAAAGGAACTTCCTTTAGTTAACAGATATTTTTCTCCAACCCATGAAGAAATATCTTGGGCAGAAGAAATGATAGAACTTTCGGAAAAAGCAAAAGCTGAAGGGAAGGGTGTGGCTGTTAAGGATGAAAAATTTATAGGTCCACCAATGGTAAAAATGGCAAATAATATTCTTAGAAAGAAAAAATTAATAGATAAAAATGAATAATAAAAATTCTATTAATGATAGGGACCTTCAGTCATCATTAATGGTTACAATCCGTTGTCTTACATATAATCATGAGCAATACATTCGTCAATGCTTGGACGGTTTTGTGATGCAAAAAACGAATTTCCGTTTTGAAGCAATTGTGCATGATGACGCATCGACTGATGGAACTGCAAAAATAATACGTGAATATGCAGAAAAATATCCAGACATAATAAAACCGATATTCGAAACGGAGAATCAATATTCTAAGCGTGACGGTAGTATAGGGAGGATAATGAATGAACATACACATGGCAAATATATTGCAATATGTGAAGGTGATGATTATTGGATAGACCCATATAAGCTTCAGAAGCAGGTAGATTTTTTGGAAAGTCATCCTGATTATGTAATGTGTTCACATCGGCATAATGATTACATTCAAGAGACTGGTGAAATGTTGTATGACAGGTCAATGAATGAAACTGATTATGATTTGAAGTCCTTAATTAGAGGTGAATGGCATTTCCATCCATTGACTGTTATGTATAGAAGGGAGGCCTTAGATTTATCACATTATAATAAATATCCTGTGTCTATGGATGCGGTGTTGTTTTTTGAACTTTTAAGAAAAGGAGGGAAAGGGCATTGTTTTCCTGATGCATTGGCAGTTTATAGGCATCATTCTGACGGAATCTGGTCTGAAGCGACATTGGATAATAAGCGCAAGATGGAGTTTGATGCGAGATTGGGTATTTATCAAGTTGAAAAGACAGACGAAGCCGCATTATTCTTATTGTATCAGTTTGCTAAGCCAATTAGTAGGAAATGGCTGTTCCAACAAAAGAAAATGTTTTATAAGTTGGTGAAAATTTTTCGGAACCACTTTGGAACGTTAAATGTATTACGGCTTATTTATATAAAATTTGTTTTAGATAGATTTATACCTGTGACTGATTATTTCGAGTCTCGAATGTTATCCAAAAGCTGGTAGGTGTGCAAGCGTTCCATTCTGTTAACTGTGCAAATCAAATATTAGCGCAGATTTAATTGGAGCAAAACGTTAGTCTTGGACGCTTACAATAGACTTGAAGATACTTAAATAGGCTTTGACGTAAAATGTATTTGTATATGGATGATTGCGGTTGTATTCCTGTTGTTTCCATTATAGTTCCAATATATAACTCTGAAGCTTTTTTGGTATCTTGCATCGATAGCATTTTAGCTCAAGATTATAAGAACTTTGAAGTTATTTTGGTTAATGACGGAAGTACCGATTGTAGTGATGAAATTTGCAAAAAATACTTGGCTAAAGACGATAGGGTTAAATATTATGTGAAAGAAAACGGAGGGGTAAGCTCGGCCAGAAATGTTGGAATAAGGCATGCTAAGGGTGAATGGTGTACCTTTGTGGATTCAGATGACATGCTTTATCCTAATGCTCTATCCTTATTTAAGGATTTGGCTTCAACCGACAATGTGGACTTTTGCATTGCCGGATATGATTATTGTGATAAGCAAGGAAACAAAACATTTTCGACTTCAAAGTATGACATTCGTGATTTGGTATTTGAAAGGAACGATGGAATAAGACAGCTTTATGAGTCTCCTTATTGGCAATGGTTTATTTGCGCCAAGTTTTTCAGGACGAAAGTTTTACGCGAATATAATTTAGCTTTTGATTGTAATATAGCATTTGGCGAAGATAGATTATTTATAATGTGCTATATTTTTGCAATACATGGAAATTTGATTTTGTCGGTTAATCCGATATATAAATACCGTATACACGATAAAAGTGTAGAAGGAGAGGCTGATCGGAGTTTCAATATTAAGATATTTGGTGGGCTTAGGGCTTCGATATTGATGTATAGGAAAGTGGGTAGTCTGTCTACAAAATATAATAAGTATTTGGCACTTGTAGATGTGGCCTTTTCTTATAAGGTCGTTAAAGATACTATGCGAAAATTCCTTATTCATGATGAAGAAATTAAGAAAGAACTGGAGGAGTTGTTATTAGAGGTGATGCCTAAATATAAATATTTTTTTATACTTACTTTGAGGAGGATCCAGGTTAGGGCGATTTCTCTAAAAGATAAACTCTGTAATTTGGTATAATAATGTGCGCTTTTAGTAAAAAGAAGAAGGATATATTTCTGAAAGAAAATACGCAATGGTGTAAAACAAATGTGTATTGGAATGAATAATATTTATACAAGAACGCCGGAATCTGATTTAAAAGATGGCTTATCAGGATTAATACGTGTTAAAAATGAGGAACAATTTATAGAGCCTTGTATCAAAACATGTGTGGATGCCCTTGATGAGCTTATCATCGTATATAATGATTGTACGGATCGAACGCCAGAGATTGTGCAACGCATGTGTAAACTTTATCCTGACAAGGTAAAGGGATACGCGTATAACCATCATGTATTATCGCACAATTTGTCAAAGGAAGAGTTTGAATATGCAAAGACCTTGCCCGACGACTCACCACAATTGCATAGCAATCAATGTAATTATGCTTTGTCTAAGGCAAGTTACAAATATGCAGTAAAGATAGATGTAGACCAGTTGTATTTTACTGATGAACTAAAGAAATGGAGAGATATATGCAGTGGTGACACACAAATAAAATGGAATCTGAGCTTTATTTGGGGATGGCTTTTCATGATGTATTTTTCTATCTATAGACGTATATCTGCAAAATGTGGAAAACCTTGCCTGTGGATGATTCCTGATTGGATGGTAAAGACAATGTTTAGACCTTACCAAAAATATTCAATGTGGCGTTTAAAGCGTGGAACTGCTTGTATAGCTTTGTCTGGGTTGAATGTTTTTAAAGACGATAAGTGGTATGTTCCGTTTGATGGTGTAAATATTCATCCTCCATATAACGGTGAAGGAGATACTGTAATTTTTTATCGGTCGGAAAATACATATTGGACGAGGCGTTATTCTGATAAAGTTTCTTATTCTATCACGGAAAGTTTTAATTGCCCTTATAAGATGATGTTCACACGGCCAGTGTGGTTTCATCTTCATGCCAATCGTGTTCAATGCTGGAGTAAAGTAAAAAAGACGAAAAACGAACATCCTGAATGGTTTGTTACATTTGACGATTTCTTTAGAATGTCATATAAGGATGTACACAACAAATTGAATAGAAATTCACATACATTATATCAAAGAACACTTTTTGCCTTGATACATAAAATAGGTAAGGACGTGTTGAAAAAGCATTTATATATCTTATCTTAGGTTTTTAGTTCTTAGATTTATACCATGCAAAACTACGATTATCTGATAGTCGGCTCCGGCCTTTTCGGTGCCACTTTCGCCTATTTTGCGCATAAGGCTGGGCGGCGCTGCTTGGTCATTGACAAGCGGCCGCATCTTGGCGGAAACGTTTATTGCGAGAATGTGGAAGGTATAAGCGTGCACAAGTACGGGGCGCACATTTTCCATACGTCAAACAAGGAGGTGTGGAATTTTGTCAATTCGATAGTAGAGTTCAACAGATATACCAATTCGCCGGTTGCCAACTATGAGGGCAAGCTGTACAACCTGCCTTTCAACATGAACACGTTTTACCAGATGTGGGGCGTGAGGACACCGGCTGAGGCGGCGGAGAAAATAGAGAATGAGAAACTTAAGATAAAGGAAGAGCTTGGAGGACGCGAACCGCAGAACCTTGAAGAGCAGGCCCTGCTGCTGGTAGGGCGCGACATTTACGAGCGGCTAATCAAGGGATACACCGAGAAACAGTGGGGCAGGCGGTGCACCGAGCTTCCGGCTTTCATCATCAAGCGCCTGCCCGTGCGCCTGGTGTTTGACAACAACTATTTCAATGACAAGTATCAGGGCATACCCGTTGGCGGCTATAACCGCTTGATAGACGGGTTGCTTGACGGTGTTGAGACGAAGACTGGCGTAGACTTCTTTGCTGACCGCCGCCATTGGGAAGGGTTGGCCGACAAGGTGGTGTTTACGGGAAAGATTGACGAATATTTCGATTACTGTTACGGTAAATTAGAATACCGCACTGTGCGTTTTGAGGAAAAGACGCTCGACACGCCCAACTACCAAGGCAACGCCGTGGTTAACTATACCGAGAGGGCGGTGCCTTACACGCGGATAATAGAGCATAAGCATTTCGAGATGTTCGGACAGCAGGTGTATGAATGTCCGCGAACCGTCATAAGCAGGGAGTATTCTACCGAGTGGAAAGACGGCATGGAGCCTTACTATCCCGTGAACGACGCAAGGAACAACGCCCTTTATGCACGGTATAAGGAGCTGGCCGACAAAGAGGAAAACGTGATATTCGGAGGCCGTCTGGCTGAATACAAGTATTATGACATGGCGCCGGTAATCGAGGCGGCAATGAGGTGCTTCTGATGCAGAAGTGTTTTTCCGTGAATTGAAAAACAGTTTTCGTTTTTTACTGTCACACTGTCACAGCAAGGTTGAATGTGCTGGCTGTCAAATAGTTACAGTGTGACAGACATTCTGGTTTACTTTCACCTGTCTTTCACACACATAATGCAAGGCGACAAGCGGTGACAGACACGCGATATTACTGTCACAGCTTAACACGCTGACAGATAGTGATTTACACGCGATGTGACAGTGTGACAGTGAATTTCGGATTTTAAAATAATCGTTTATGTGAGTGTGATTTCGTAAATGCCGTCAACGGCAATGTAAAAGACGGCATTTTACACCGTGAAAGACTGCTTTTCGCAAGGCCAAAGGCCGTCTTTTACCAGGCATTGCTCAACTTTAATGAAACCAATATGTACAAAAACTACAAAGTAGTCGTAAACACGGCCGCCGGCCGCCGGCGTTACATGCAATATCTGATACCTTATATCGTGTCTTCAGAAATAGTTGACAGATACGACATTTGGATAAACACGCACAACGGTGCAGACATAGAGTTTTTCAAACAGGTGGCTGCCAAGTTTCCGGTGGTAAACCTCGTGTGGCAACCCGACGGCGTTGTAAACGGCAACGCGAGCATCAACGCCTTTTACAAAAGCTGCACCGAGCCTGAGACAATATACTTCAAACTTGACGACGACGTGGTATGGATGGAGCCGGGATTGATTGAGAAGATGGTAAGTTTCAGGGTGGACAACCCTCAGCACTTCGTTGTGTCGCCGTTGGTGGTCAACAATTCTCTTTCAACCTACCTGCTTCAGGTTGAGAACAAGATAAAGCTTGACAAATATTATCAGGCGTCAGCCTCTCACTCCGTGCTGTGGAAGAGTGGCTATTTCGCAAAAGAGCTTCACCTATGGTTCATCGAGAAATACCTTAAGACGGGGCAGTGGAACAAGCTGCACATGGGAAAGAAGGAGATGGGCATGACCCGCTTCTCTATAAACGCAATATTGTGGTTTGGCGACGAGATGAGGAAGTTCGGCGGCGTGGTGCCCGGAGATGATGAAGAGTTCATGTCTTGCATCTATCCTACGCGTAACGGTATGTCAAATGCGTGGAACGGCGACGCACTGGTGGCCCACTTCGCGTTTTTCACCCAGCGTGAACAGCTGGACAAGTGGCACATCCTTGAGCGTTACGGCGAGGTGTGCCGTAAGGATTTCACAAGCTCGGACAAGCTGTGCGGATATTATGATACCGTGCAGGCGGCCATGAAGTATGTTAATGACAACGAGGCGGAGCTGATGCAGCGCCCGTCGCCTTACCGCTCAGTGCCGGTAAAAGACACATGGCGCGGCCGTATAAAGAAATGTCTGCCGGAGGCAGTGCGCGAGCTGATGCTTATAAGATATGACCTGAAAAGGCACGAAGGTTTCATCATAGAATAGCCTGGAAATATGGACAAGGTTCTGACGGTAGTCATACCTACCTACAATATGGAGCGGTATTTGAGGTACTGCCTTGACTCGCTGTGTGTGAGCCGGGGCGGTGAGGCCTTGGAGGTGCTTGTTGTCAACGACGGTAGCAAAGACACGTCGTCGGCAATCGCCCATGAATACGAACAGAAACATCCCGGCATATTCAGGGTGATAGACAAGGAGAACGGCAACTACGGCTCGTGCGTCAACCGCGGACTGGCTGAGGCCAAGGGCAAATACATCAAAGTGCTTGACGCCGACGACAGTTTCGATACGGAAAACTTCGAGTGTTTCATAAATTTTCTTTGTAACACGGATGCTGATTTAGTGCTGTCGGATTTCGCGGTAGTTGATGAATACAGGGAGGTTAAAAAGACTGTAAGTTTTCGTCTTGGTCAGGGTTCATATTTTTGTATGGAAGATGTTTGTACTTCTGATGTTTTTAGCAGCATGCAGATGCATGCTGTAACATATCGTCTTAGCAACTTATTGGATATGGGGTATAAGCAGACCGAAGGAATCTCATATACAGACCAGCAGTGGATATTTTCTCCGATGGTACATGTTAAAACTGTAGCAGTTTTCAATGACCGTCCTGTCTACATGTATTTAGTAGGGCGTGCAGGACAGACTGTTGACCCCAAAATAAAAATAAAACGTATGGCCGAGTTGGCAAAAAATGCATTGGGTATGGCTGTACAATATGATAAATACCATCGACTGGTTACAGAAAAGGTTAGAACTTATCTGGATGCCAGGATACGTCCAAATGTACAGGACATATATATAACATGCTTTTCAAACAGGTCAAAAGTTGATACTGATATACTTCGACGATTTGATTATGAATTGCACAAAAAAGCTCCGATATTATATGACTATATCGGTGGTGTAAATCCGTATATCTCTTTTTGGCGTAATACTGTTATGCGTTATACTTGGTTTGAAGGCTTATTCAGTATTTGTTTCACTTTTCTTTTGCGTCTTAAGCTGTTGTTCCGGCAGCCCAATGGTGTGATAAATGGTTAATTTGTAAGTTTTCATTTTATGAAGGTTATTGTGAATATGGCTTGCGGATTGGCCAACCGTATGTTTCAATATGCATATTATTTGTATTTACTTGAAGAAGGCTATGATGCTTATGTTGACTATTTTACGACCGCAACATTGTCTCATGAAGATGTGGCTTGGTTGAAGATTTTTCCGAAAGCGACATTTCGTGAAGCGTCAATAGATGATATAAGAAGAATGGGGGGTGGGCATAGCTTGTTAGCTAAGTTGCGCCGTAAGTTCTTACCTTTTACAACAAATGTAATAGAAACGAAAGGGGCTTTTGATATTACGTTACCGCCAAAGGATAAGGATGTGTATATGCTCGGTGCTTTTCAAAGTGCGAAAGTCGTAACGTCAGTAGACTCTGCCATACGTGAGCTGTTCATATTCCCTGAATTTGAAAGTAAGAAGAACAAGGAACTGCAAAATATTTTACACAGAGAAAACTCTGTAGGAATACATATACGTAAAGGTAAAGATTATCAACAAAGAATTTGGTATAAGAATACGTGTGATGTGGATTATTACAAGAAATCGGTAGAACTTATGGGCCTAATGGTTGAAAGACCTCATTATTATGTCTTTACTGATAATTCAGAATGGGTGAAAAATAATATGTCATGGCTGGATTATGACTTGGTAGAAGGCAACCCGGGTTCAGGGTGGGGAAGTCATTGTGACATGCAACTGATGAGTTTGTGTAAACACAATATCATATCAAACAGTACATATAGTTGGTGGAGTGCGTATTTGAATGGCAATCCCGATAAAAAAGTCATTTGTCCGAAACAATGGTTCAATCTTGATGTTACGACGGATTTCTCGTCAAAGAACGTTTTGGTTGATAATTGGATTTCATTATAAAATAAAATCTTGACACGGTTATTAAATGCTATTTTAATATGTCAGGCATTCCTAAGGTATCGGTAATTGTACCCATATATGGCGTTGAGGCCTTCATTGAACGTTGTGCCCGCTCTTTGATGGAACAAACTTTGGATGGTGTTGAATATATTTTTGTAGATGACGCTTCAAAGGACGGTAGTATTGTTTTGCTGAAAAAGGTTATGGAAAAATATCCTGCCAAAAACAAAGCGGTATCAATTATCATTCACGAAAAGAATAAAGGACTTCCTGCGGCCCGTAATACGGGATTGGAAAAAGCCAACGGTGAATACATCTTCCATTGTGACGGTGACGATTTTATTGAGTCAAATGCTTTGGAACTTTTGTATAATGCAGCAAAAGAAAACGAGGCGGACATCGTCTGGTGTGACTGGTATCTGACCTTCAAGAAAAATGAACGCCGAATGTCTGAACCTTCATTTGTGGAACCTATAGATGCGTTAAAATCAATGTTGGGGGGAGGCATGAAATATAATGTATGGAATAAATTGGTTAGGCGGAAACTTTATACAGAAAATTCCATATATTTCCCTGAAGGTTATGGGATGGGTGAAGACATGACGATGATATTACTTTTTGCTTATGCGCATAAAGTTTACCATTTGAAACGTGCCCTTTACCATTATGTCAAGATGAATACTACCGCTTTTTCACATACTGTATCACAAACTAATTTCGACTCTTTAAGGTATAACGTGGAAAGGATATCGAAAATCCTGACTGATTTGTTTGGTGATAAATTGAAAGAAAATATAGCTTTTTTGAAATTAGAAGCTAAATATCCATTCCTTATCATTGCTCCAGACTTCTCATTATACAGACAATGGAATAAATGGTATCCTGAAGCAAACCGCTTTATCCTAAAAAACAAGAGCGTATCTTTAAGAAGCCGTATTGTGCAGAGTTGTGCCCGTTATCGTATGTATTGGATAGTTTGGCTACATTACCAAGTGGTTTGCCGCTTTATTTATGGCGTCATATATAAATGATTTCTTCGTTTTACAACATACGTTGGCACTTGACTTTTGATTTAAAATGCTAAAAGTAATACAAGTATCAGTAATAACAATACTGACAAGTTTTTTCTTTTTCCCATTCTTCTTTTCATTTTTGCCGTCAGTGAACACAAAGATGTTCTTGGCGGTATTGGGATTAATGGCTTTTTTCATGGATTACATGAAGGGATATGCTAGTTCTGCATTGACAAGCCTTGTTAATATTTCGATATTTGCCTTGGGCGTATCATTGTGCAGTTTTGCATCAATGACTATAAACGGAACGCCTGACGACTCGTATTTAGGTTATATCGTTTCAATGGCGGTATGGTTCTTTGCCGCATATTTCTGCGTCAGCCTTATCCGGCAAGTGCACGGCCATGTATCTGTAGAATTAGTTGCTCGCTATTTAATGAGTGTAGCCTTGTTGCAATGCACGTTGGCATTATTAATAGACCATTTTCCTATTGCCAAAAATTTGGTAAATACTTATGTCACAGGTGAAAGGTATATGGGAGTAGGTGTAAAGAATCGACTGTATGGAATTGGATGTGCCTTGGATGTTGGAGGAGGACGCTTGGGAGCCGTTTTAATAGCGATAGCATATCTTATCTTGCAAGCTATAAAACAGCAGAAATCAAAATGGATGTTTCTTATACTTTTGAGTTCATTCATCTGTATATCCTCAAATCCGCAACCGCCCTCATAAGATGACACAGAGGTCAAAAAGGTAGCGACACTGTGGCAAAAGAGGGTGCAACGCAGCAAAAATCGCCACAAAGACGCATTAAATCCCCTTACCCCACCATGCGACTTGAGGCAATACGCAAAATCACGACCATAAGTTGTCGGTGTCATCCAAAGTCATTCTGGAACACATCAGCATAAGCGTTGTTGCATGAATAGATATTCAGCACATACTGCCTTGATGTCCTGACCCATTTGGCTGGCACAGAGATGAACTTGAAGACAAACGCCTTGATGCGGCTTGTTGCTTTGAGTCCGAACCTCTTCACGTCAAGCCTCGCCATGATGAATTTATAGAAGTTGCGTATGAGTGCCGTAAGCAGAAGAAACACCGTGTTTTCTCCCATGAAGGATTTTGGAAGCCTGTTCCAGCCGAATCCGTTATTCATTTCATCGAAGATGCGTTCCTTCCCTCCACGGAGGTTATAGAATTTGACAATCTCTTTCTCGGAAGACTCGTAGTCATTTGTAAGGATGCAGCGGTAGGTGTATTCGCCTTCCCACAGGTCAATCTCACCGTCAATTCGCTTCTGCCTTTGGATTACAAGACGGTATGCCCTCCCTTTCCATTTCTCAACAAGAATGGAGTTCAGTTCAAACTCAATGCCGCCCAGTTCCTCTCTCTTCCACCCTCTGAGTGCAAAGATGTCATCGTAGAGCGAACCGCAGCGGTTGGCGCGGATATAGAAAGTCATGCAATGCTTTCCGACCTCTTCCACAATTTCCTCTGAGCAGGATCCGCAATCTGCCCTGAAACGATTGACTGTCAATCCTTTCTGTTCAATCCTCTCAAAGAATCTCCTCAACGTGTCCTTCTGGTGGAAACGAACGTTAGTGTTGCCGTCGCTGTTCTCTATGCCGACAATCATGTCGCCAATGACAGCCACACCTGGACGGTACCCGAGAAACTTCTTGTATGTGGGTTTCGCATCAAACTTCTCAGCCTCTATGAACTGGTGGTCGAAGTCAACGTCATACCCCTCGCCCTC
>ENA-ORSY01000259-ORSY01000259.1-human-gut-metagenome-genome-assembly--contig:-NODE-259-length-58632-cov-4.104597_pt1 | contig 58632 bp, 82 predicted proteins | sample MGYA00242193_ERZ509160 | MGnify/ENA primary metagenome ERZ509160 (study PRJEB26280, sample SAMEA2338670) | human gut metagenome | biome: human gut; feature: human-associated habitat; material: faeces...
ATGGCGCAAAGATCGGGTCATCGGGTAATGGCGCAAAGATCGGGTCATCGGGTAATGGCGCAAAGATCGGGTCATCGGGTGATGACGCACAGATCGGGTCATCGGGTAATGGCGCAAAGATCGGGTCATCGGGTGATGGCGCAAAGATCGGGTCATCGGGTAATGGCGCAAAGATCGGGTCATCGGGTAAAAATAGCGTGGTAATGTGTGCCGGGAATAATTCAATAGCGAAGGCAAAAATTGGCTCTTGGATAACACTTGCTGAATGGGGAAGAGACGATAATGGAGATTGGATCCCGATAAACGTGGTAACAAAAAGGGTTGACGGGGTCGAGATAAAAGAAGACACTTATTACAAGTTAGTCAACGGGGTATTCACGGAAGTTGATAGATAATAATTTAAGTATATGAAAAAAGGTGATAAAGTAACTACAACACACGTGGAAGGGATATTCACGGTGAAAAGCATTGACGAAAAAAGCGGGATCGCCACGATCAAGCAGCAGAGAGGATTGATGTTCAAGGTTCCCGTTAGCTCTCTACGCAAGGTTCTTTAGTTCTGTTATTTGTTTGTTGGTAATTAAAAACGGCCGGGTGGAAGTCCCGGCACACGGTGGGTAACAGCTTGGAGAAGCATTATTCCTGAAACCGATGACACCCAAGGGGTTCGATTCCCCTTCCCACCTCTCTAAAAAAGAAAACCGCCTGTATTGAACGATAGCGGTTAAAAAAATCCCGAAACTGGTGCAGGGAAATGAATCCAGTCAACGCATGACGGTAGCGAATCATCGTCACGGGTGCAGCCCCGGTTGAATCTGCCGTGAACCTCGAATAGAGTAGTATCGAAACAATCCTCGCGGAGAACATGACTGGTTGACTTGTCCCTTTCAGCAGCAGGTAAAAATAAGAACTTCATAAACCCCGGTCGATTCAGTCGTGCGCTTCGATGCGAGCCGGGGACAATTATTAATCAATTCAAACACAAAGGTATGGAAATAATTCAAATTAATCAAGCCGAGATGTTACAGGCTATCAACAAGGCAGAAGTGGACATTCAAATATCGACAGCGAAACAATATCCACGGGACATACACAAGGTGCTAAGCACGATAGAGACTTACGCCACGATGGACACGGAAACGGCAGAAGATTGTTTTTACGCTTTACGAAGAGGACGAGGTAATGATGCAGCCGTGATCGAGGGGTTATCGGTTCGCATGGCCGAGATCGTGGCGGGGGCGTGGGGAAACATCCGAGTTCAAACTAGGATAATAGGCAATGACGGGAAGACGATCACGGCGATGGGTATTTGTCACGATCTCGAAACGAATTTTGCCGCTTCCGTTGAAGTGAAACGCAGGATAACTGACAAGTACGGGAAAACATTCTCCGAGGACATGCAAGTAGTCACGGGAAACGCCGCTTCGGCTATCGCTTTCAGGAACGCCGTTTTCAAGGTTATCCCGAAAGCGGTGACGAAAAAGGTGATCGCTAACGTGAAACAAGTTGCATTAGGTCAAAGTATCGATTTAGAAACTAGTCGCAAGAGAATGATCGATTATTTCTCGAAAATCGGTGTAACCCAAGAACAACTTCTTGATCACTTGGAGGTGAAAGGTGTTGATCAAATCGACAAGGAAAACATAATATACCTCAGGAGCCTCGCCAACGCTATAAAAGAAGGTACCACGTCGGTAAAAGAAACGTTCGGGAACAAGTTCGAGACGGTTGTTGACACTTCTCTCGATCCCTCGACTCTCAAAACGGAATCTGACGTGAAGGCCGCCTTGTTGAAAGGCCAAGTAACCAAAGAGGAGGCCGACAAGTTGATCGAGAATTTAAAACAGGCAAATTCATTAAACAATGGAGAGACAAAAGAACAACCTTCAGGACAATCCTGAATGGTACAGAGACAGGTTATTCCATTTCACCAGCTCGGAATTGTACAAGCTACTTTCCGAGCCACGTGAAAAGGTAAAGAAAGAAGCTGGAGAGCTTTCCGAAACTTCAAAATCGTACGTGTACGATAAAATTTCAGAGTACATAACTAATGGAACTTGCCTAGATTACAAGGATATTAACACTAGAGAGGTGGCGTGGGGTAAGGAACTAGAGATAAGTGCAAGACACGCTTACGAGAAGAAAAAAGGCGTGGAGGTAAACGACTGCGGTTTTTTCGAGTTTAATGATTACTTCGGTGGATCCCCGGATGGACTTGTCGGTCAAGACGGTTTTATCGAGATAAAATGCCCGTTTAACACCTCGATTCACGTTAAGCATCTTCGCTTAAAGGACGAGAATGACTTGAAAAAAGAGCATTACGAGTATTACGTGCAGATACAAGGTAATTTTATCGCAACGGGACGCAAATGGTGTGATTTCATTAGCTATGACCCTAGATGCCAAAGTGAACTTTTTGCACTCAAAGTGATACGTGTTTTGCCTGATCAAGAATTTATCGAGAATTGTATCAAAAAACTAGCGAAGGCAAACGAGTACAAGGAAAAGGTGATGGATGAGATCATCAAGTTGCAATGTGCTTAATAATTAAAATTCAGACAAGATGATAAAGATTATAGCAACAGGAAACATCGGCAAGGATGCCGAGTTGAAACAAATCGGGGGCAATAATTACGCTTGCTTTTCCATCGCCATCACGGAGAAGGTAAAAGGGGAATCACGAACGACATGGGTTGATGTCGTGAAGTACGACAAGGAAGGGAAATTAACCCCTTACTTGAAGAAGGGTGTCCGGGTTCAAGTTATAGGTAAACCGACCACGTCCGGTTACACGAACAAGAACGGTGACATCGTTTCAACCCTGACGATATGGGTGATGAACGAGCTCGAATTTCAAGAAGGGATGAAAAAAGAAGAAGGCAACGGTGGAGGGTTGGATAACATCCCGCAGGATGATGATAGTGACAATATACCATTCTGATCATGTTGTACGACCCGAAAAACCCAATAGACAGGGAGAGAGCCACTAGACGGATGAACGAGTTCTTTCAAAAAGGACAAGTGTTTGATTTGACGGGGAAAAATCCTAAAAGGACGATCCGTCAGAACTCGTACTTGCATCTTATCCTAGGTTATTTCGCCGTCGAGACGGGTTATACCATTGAATGGGTAAAAGAAAAGTATTTCAAGAAACTTTGTAACAAGGATGTATTTTACAGGGTGAAACACGATAAATTTCTCGGTGATGAACCTTATTATCGAAGTAGTAAAGATCTTGACACGGGAGAAATGACAACGGCGATTCAACGTTTCAGAAACTGGGCCTCGTCAGAAACTGGAATATACCTTCCCGAACCTAACGAGGACAAGTTTCTTCAATATATCGAGATAGAGTTGCAACGACACAAGGAGTACTTATGAAATCCATCCCCAACACCCTACACGCCGACTTAATCAAGTTCCTTGAATCGTTACCCGATCACGTAACCGGGAACACGATTCGGGATCTTGAGTTCAAGAGGAAGGCAACGTTATTAAAAAGGAAACTTGAAAGATGTAAGGATATAACACATGAAAGTACAGCTAATAAACCTCGGCCGGAACAAGGTGAACGAGATCGTTTACCCGGCTGACATGAAAGTCTTGCAGAGGATAATCAACAAGCACGTGTTAACCACTTGCTGGGAGTTGTCACCATCTGGCAAGGAAGATAATGAACACCTTGTCCTTCGGGGCATGGACATGATTGGAAAGATTAAAATTTTAAAACAATAAAAATTATGACAGCGAATTGGTTTGAAGTAAAAGTAAAATACACGAAAGTAGATGAAGACGGCAGGCAAAGAAAAGTGTCCAAATTATACCTATTGGATGCCGTTAGCTTCACGGAAGCGGAGAGTAGAATTATCGAGGAATTAAGAGAGATAATTCAGGGCGATTTCTACATAGAGGCGATAAAGAAATCCAACATTACCGAGTTGGTAGAATCTAAAGACGGTAATGATGACAAGTGGTTCAAAGCGAAAGTAGCGATCATTGACGCTGACAGCATTTCCGGCAAGGAGAAGAGATCGAACCAGTATTTTCTCGTTGCCGGTTCCGACGTTGACAAGTCGTTGGAAAATTTACAGAAAGCGTTATCCACTTACGTTGTCCCGTTCGAGATCGTGCAAGTTGGTGATTCCAATATAATGGACGTGTTCCCTTATTTCGAGGACAAACAAGAATAAAACACAGCCCGTGAAACGGGCATGAATGAGTGGTGCAATTGGTAGACACTATAATGTTCCGGTTATGGTCGTATCATGCCTAAAGATGATGCTAAGTGCTAGTACGTCGAAAATAAAGCCTGACACGCTGGAAGTTATCGTACGGTGCGGGTTCGATCCCCGCCTCATTCACTAATTAAAAAAACATACACTTATGAGAGACAGAGAACATCAAACGCAAGTCGCTGCCGTGAACTGGTTCCGGATGCAATACCCCGGAAAGCTGATTCACGCTATCCCTAACGGTGGGGCTAGGAATATAGTCACGGCAGCCAAGCTGAAAGCGGAAGGAGTTGTAGCCGGAGTCCCGGATTTGTTCATCCCGGAGCCGTCCGGACAATATCACGGTCTATTCGTGGAAATGAAGGTGAAGGGTGGACGGTTGCAGCAGACGCAAAAGAACATGATCGGTAAGTTAAAAGAGAGAGGTTACAAGTGTGCCGTGTGCTGGTCGCTTGACGATTTCATGAAGGTTTTGAACGAATATTTCGGCTAGGATATTTGAAATTACGGATAATAGTTGTATGTTTGAAATGTTGTTAAAACGCAAGATCATGGGACAATGTAATGATAATTCACAGCTCGCATTGAGAATTCATATCAAGAATTCAGAACCTATCCAAGTGTCTGATTTTACTGCATCAATGAACGCTATCGGATCGTACTTTTCTAGTTTTGCTCAAAAGAACGGTATGTCCAAGGAATTATCTAACGCCAAGCTATGCGTTAGCAAGATAACCGAAGGTTCTATTGACATTCATCTCGTTGAACTGGTTTCCCTATCCATGATCCCGTTCGTGGAGAATTTCAACTTAATCATGGAGTTTGCCAAGAACTTGAAAAACGTCTACGATTATTTCACTTCATCTTCTGGCGAAAAACCAGAATTGACAGCTAAAGAATTGCAAGATTTGCATGATATTCTGTCAATACCTTCTAAAGATCAATGTGGGCAAATGGACATTCAGGTGATAAAAGGAGATGTTAATAATGTTGTCTATACTGGTTGCACTTTCAATTATATAGAGAGCAACGGTACCCAAAATTTAATTGATAAAGAGATTGAAATTGTAAAATCCGTATCTGAACAAGACGAGATACACACGAATCAACTCATGATCATGTATCAAATCAGGGGTATCAATAGCAATTCTGGAAATAAAGGGATAATAGAAGCGTTAAACAAAAAGGCGTTAAATCTCTTGTTTGAATCTGATGGAATCAAGGATCAGATAATAAATTCAAAGAACAATCCATTAAAGAAAGTGTTTGCCGTTGATGTTGTTATACAAAACATGAATAACAAACCGTTTGCTTATAAAATCGTTAAACTACTTGATGTTTTTGATATAGAAGACTAACCTTCCACATATTTATATTTTTAGTATCAAGGCGAGTAAATTCTACTCGCTTTTTTCGTGGAATTTGGAATTTAAAGATAATAGTTGTACGTTTGTGGTGTTCATGCCAAGGACAAAACATACATACTAAAAAAGTCAGAGCTATTTTTATGGCTACTGGTAAGCTATTATCTAACGATATAAGGCTATCACTCCTATTGGGCTGTGACTTTTTAGTTATAGTTTGTTCTTGGCAGAATAAAAGGAGGCGATAGCCTTTCTTTATTATATTAAATTCAAATTTCGACCAAGTTATGCCAAGAACAAGCGAGATTTGTAAAGGTGCGAAGTATAGTAACACCCGAACACGTGAATCCCAACGAAAGAGGGAAATCCAAAAGTTGCAACACAAACTTTCCAAGTTGCACGAAGAATTAAGCAAGGAGAAAGAGTGCAAGAACAAAGCTTATTACTTCATCCTTAGCACGAACAATTTTAATAGATATGCTGAATTCAGTAAAAAATTTGACGGTTTCACGGCATGGCACGAGGCGTGCGTGGTGAAAATGCAAATGGACGCGTTGGAAAGTAAATAATCTAAACCAAATAATACATGAAGACAAATCAAGAAATGATTCGTCCGATGGGTAATTTTAACGTTATCCAGAGGACGAAGGACGGTATGTTTAACGCCACTGATTTATTGAAACAATGGAATTCATTCAATAGTCAGCAAAAACAGATAGTCCACTACACGGAGAATTCTTCCACGTCTGAATTTATAAACGCCTTGATACTAGAGGAAAATTTAAAAGAACGGAATTCCGTTATTATACAATGCAGAGGTAAAAATGGTGGAACGTGGATGCATCCTTTACTTTTTATCGACTTTGCCATGTGGTTAAACCCAACCTTTAAGGTAAAGGTTTTAAAATTCGTTTCCGACGAGATGATTCGTTACCGCAATGATGCCGGGGATGCTTACTTGAAATTAAGTTCTGCCGTGATGAAAATAGTACCAAGGGATTTCATGCCTAAAGCGATGAAGAAAATAGCGGAGGCTTTAAACTGGGTAATATTTAACGAACACGAGAGCGGGATCAGGAACAAGCACGGGGAGGAAAGCAAGCAAAGAGAATTGTTTCACTTGGAATCCAAGGTTACAGATCTTATAAACGAGGGATTTATCACGTCGTACGATCAACTTCTTAAATATTTAAGGAAACAATGGAATAATAATTGGCAACCTAAAGTATTGCAAGCATAATGGAAGAAGATAAAATTTTAAAAGAAATTGCCTAAACGTCCAAACAAAAAGATAGTACCGTTTCCCGACCGAGAAGCGGTACTAAAACCTAAAATCACTCCTTCAGACTGCCTTACCTGCATTCATCATTCAGTTTGGAAGTACAACTTGATCGAGTGCAAGTACAGGGTTTGCCCGCAGCCTAACTGTAAACACAACAACATCACTTGCGTGAATTATGAGAGATAGAACAATGACACACGGTAGTCTTTTTAGCGGAATTGAAGGTTTCGGGCTAGGAGCAGCTCTGGCTGGTATTAAAACCGATTGGAGTTGCGAATTTGAAGATTATCAAACGAGAGTAATTAAAAAAAATTTTGGTAAAAATCATGACATCAACAGAGATATTAGAAGTTATAGAAACCCGCCGTTTGTTGACATCATTAGCGGTGGATTCCCTTGTCAAGACATATCAATTGCTGGAAAAGGCATCGGAATTAAAGGTGAAAGAAGCGGGTTGTGGAGCGAGATGTTTAGAATTGTGGGGGAAGTTAGACCCGATTACGTCATCATTGAAAACAGCCCAATGCTCCTTGTTCTAGGATTCGAGAGAGTGTTATGCGACCTTTCCCAAATCGGGTATGATGTCGAGTGGCAATGTTTATCTGGCACCGACTTTGGCATACAACAGGGTCGGGAACGATTATATTGTATTGCCTACTCCAACGAAGTCAACCGCAAACGGGGCATGCAAGAATCGATATTTCGGAAGCCATACTTATCGTGGCAACATACACGAGTATATCCGGGATGGAGAACAAGACAGTCAATACCCTCACCCCGTTTTGCTGGAAAGCATAATGAACTTCCCGATCGGGTGGACAGAACTCACTGTTTAGGGAATGCGGTACAGCCTATTGTAGCTCATTATTTATTCGAGTGCATAAAAGAATTTGACAGGCAAGTAGAAACAAATTAAATAAAAATACACATGAGCGAGAAAAGAGTAACCCACTCCGGGAAAATCACGATCCCGGTAGAAGTAGAAGTGAAATTCAAGACGGTAAAACCGGAAGGTGAAGAAGAATTCGTCAGCATGACAGCTTACGAGATGCTGGCTAACGCTTTCGATGCAGCGATGGACGAGATAACGATGTTAAGGATCAAGCTGGCGAGAATACAGGAAGTGATTAAAGACAAGTAGTGATGAAAGAATCCACCAAGAGATGAATGAATTATAATTCTAGTTTAAGGCGAAAAATTAAAATAGTAGAAGACGTTATTTTAGAAAATGGAGAAAAACTAAAATAAGAAAATATGACGACAATAGAAAAAATCAGAGCAATAACGAAAAGTAATCAACTCAATATAGATCAAGTATTGAAACATATAGAAGATAGGGCTAATCACGGGGAATCTTGTGCATTATTCTCAAATTTAAGCGAAGGAGCTTTTCAAGAACTGTTTGAATGTGGATTTAGGTTATCAAAATTCATTGATCAAATCGGAATGAATGTTATTAAGGTTGAATGGTAAAAACGAAACAATTTAATCCATGAAAGTAAAGATAACAAGAGTAGTTCTCGTCATGGAAGACGGGAGCAAAACGACAATTAAACCTAACAAGATCGTTGAAGGGTTGATAGAGTTCATGGAGAAAAAGAAACAATAGTTGTGATTATGGATACGATAACAGAACAAAGCTACCCGACTTTATTAAAAGATCCCAGGTGGCAAAGAAAAAGGCTTGAGGTCATGAAAGCGGACAACTTCACTTGTCAATGCTGTTTCCGGAAAGACAAACCATTGAACGTTCATCACAAGACATACATTCAAGGGGCGATGCCGTGGGAATACGAGACGAGGGACTTGATCACGCTTTGCGAGGACTGTCACAAGAAATACCATCATGACGTGAAGAAAATGAAATATTTTGCCGATCAGCTTGAGGTTATTGCTTGTGCCTTGAAAGTAGTGGCAAGCATATAAATGAATTAAAATTATGGCAAGACCAGAAGAATACGGGCTAAAATACTTTTCTTTCGACGTGGATTTTTTTACAGACGAGAAGATAGAGGCTATATCTGGGGAATTCGGTATAAAAGGAGAAATTGCAGCCATAAAGCTGCTTTGTGCGGTATATCGCAACGGTTACTTCATAGAGTGGAATGAAATGCTGAAAATGAAATTACTTCGAAATTTACCCGGTGTCAGCCCTGAATTACTCGATCAAATCATAAATCGCTTGGTTAAATGGGGATTTTTTGACGAACACCTTTTTAACTCGGTAAAGATTTTGACAAGCAGGGGAATTCAAAAGAGATATTTCGAGGCTGTAAAAAGACGCAAATTATCTTGCGAATTACCTTACATTTTAGTTAATGCAACAAAATGCACTATTAATGTAGACAATAACCATGCATCAACTACAATTAATGTAAACAATAACCCCACAAATAAAAGTAAAGTAAATAATATTCCCCCTATATCCCCCCTTGTTGATCCGAACGAGTACGTGGAGCTATCCAAGCTGAAAGATCACGTGATAAACTTCGAGCAAGCGTGGTACGAGAATATAGCCATGAATAGACGCTTGTCTCCCGGTTCTATAATCAAGTGGCTAGAAACTTTCTTCTCGGAACAGGAAATGAACGGGGAAACGGAAAGGAGCCTTAAAGACATAAAAAAACATTTTAACAACTGGCTTAGAAATCAACTTGATAACGATAGAAAGGAGGTAAAAAATGCAACAGATGACAGGGTGTATTGAAGGATTAGTAACCCCTCAAGCCAAGGACGTGGAGTGTGCCGTGCTAGGGGCGTTAATGCTCGAGCAAAACGCCTTGACGAAAGTGATAACGCTACTAACTCCCGATTGTTTTTACATCCCGGCTAACAGGGTTATTTACGAGAACATGATTGCATTGCACAGGGATAACAAGCCGGTGGATTTACTCTCCGTTGCCGAGAGGGTGATGAATAACGAGACGGTGAACTCTAACGGGGGTATCTCTTACGTGTCCAGTCTCACGAACATGGTTGCCGGTGCGGCGAACATAGAGTACATGACCATGATCCTGTTACAGAAACACGTTGCCCGGAGCGTTATTGACAAGTGCAATAAAATCTCACGCCAAGCGTACGATGATTCGGTAGACATCGGTGACGTGGTTGAGGAATTGTCGAATACAAGCCGTGAGATAAGCGAAATGTTATGCGGTAGGTCAAATATACGACACGTCAGTAAAAGTGTCTCTAAAGCGATGAGAGAGGCCGAAAACAGGCAAAATATGTCTCGCAAGGGGATAACGGTCGGCGTGGATACCGGCATACACGACTTGAACGTCATAACCGGGGGCGGGTGGAAACCGGGACAATTGATAGTGATAGCGGCAAGACCAGCGATGGGAAAAACTGCCGTGCTACTTCACCTCGCGAAACAAGCGGCGTTAAACGGTACTCCCTCGTGCATATATTCACTGGAAATGAGTGACGTTAGCTTGGCTAACAGGTTGATACTGTCAGAGTGCGATGTTGACGTGGACAGGTTCAAAACCGGAAGGATGAGCGATGAAGAGTTCGCTAGCTTGAACCGGGCGGCCGGGGTGATAGAAAAGTTGCCTATTTACGTTGATGACAACCCGGTTGTATCGATGGAATACATCAGGAGTCATAGCAAGATCATGGCCGACAAGGGGCAATGCAGGATGATCCTCGTGGATTACTTGCAACTAGCCGACGTGGGTAAACCGGGAACCAACCGGAACAGGGAACAAGAGATAGCCCAGGCTTCGAGAATGGCCAAGATTATATCGAAAGAACTGGGAATTCCTTTCATCCTCTTGTCCCAGTTATCAAGAGGCGTGGAGGCAAGGGCTGACAAGAAACCACAATTATCCGATCTTCGTGAATCCGGGGCGATAGAACAAGACGCTGATACCGTGATATTTATTTACCGCCCGGCATATTACAACATAGAAACCATTAACGTCAAGAGTGACCGGGGGGTAATACCCGTTTCAACCAAGGGGATAGGGTTACTATGCGTGGAGAAACAAAGAGACGGGGCCACGGGAACAGTTAAATTCAAGCACAACCCTAGCATGACAAGGATAACGGATTACGACGTGAACATCGATCCTGTAAACCCGTTTTGATAAAATTGACACAAAAGTTACAATCATGACAGCAAACGGTATAGAACACCCGGACTTCCAGAATTCAAAGGAACTGGCCCGGCGTGACAGTGAAACGATAAAACAGAAGAAGATCAAGGCACCGGAACTAGGTGAGTTCCGGGTCAAGGATGGAAACGCTATTTATTTCTTTCAAACCGAGGAACGGATGAAGAACTCGATCATCCACACCAAGGAATTTAAATCAAGGTATTTTAAAAGGATGGATTAACATGGGAACAACGATAAATATCAAACCAGGCAAGTTTAGGATCCCGGTAGTAATCCCGAGAAGAAACGGGATTGACGCTATTTCAGTGCTAGATCTTGATGACAGGATGAAGTACATTTATTCCGGCTTGATCGTCGCTGACACGATCGACGGGTATATACTAGAGTTGATCAACGACACGAAACGGTCTAACCTGTACCGGCAAGGGTTCAAGGGATCGTTAAACGAGATGAAACGCCGGATTGACAAGTACAAGTCAATCATGTATGACTCGGTATGCATAACTGAATCTTCAAAGAGAGAGTTGACAAGTAACCTTGACATCCTTGATGACGAGTTCGGGAACGACATCAAGATATTATTTCACTCGATCAAGAGATACGTGCAGAAGTTCATCGATAACCCGGATCACGTCACTTGCATAGCGAGAGCGTCAATTATCAACGTCCTTTCCGGCTACTCGATCATGAATGACGAGAAGGTATCGAGGATCATGAGCAAGGTTATGATGCGTGACGTTTGCCTGGATGACGTTAACATCAAGGCTATAAACTTCGAATCGAAGAAATTCACTGGTTACTTTGCCTCTATTTACGGTGAGGTGGATATAGACTTGAATAATTGCGACGAGATATTCACGGCCTTCTCGATCATTGACAAGAAGATGAACAAGATTCATGAAATATTAAAACAAACGGCGTGATATGATAGAAGAACACGTTAAGCGAAGTATTGAACTGGTTCGTAACCTTGAAACGGACAAGATCTATAACCTAGGTTTCTCCGGCGGTAAAGACAGCGTTGTCCTTCTCGATATAGCAAAAAGAGCGGGAGTTAAATTCGAGGCTGTCTACTCGAACACGACAATAGACCCTCCCGGGACGATCCCGTTTATCCGGGAAAATTACCCGGAAGTGAAGATTGTCAACCCGAGGGAGTCGTTCCTTCAACTGGTAGCTAGAAAAGGACTTCCTTCTCGACAACGACGCTTTTGCTGCGAGATACTAAAAGAGAACTACGGGATAGGTAAGCGAAACTTGGAAGGGATGCGCAGGGATGAATCAAACAACCGTGCGGGTTACGAGCCGGAGCAATGTGATAGCAGGAAGAGCATGAAGGGAGCTTGTCACGTGTTGCCACTTGTATTTTGGACGGAAAGGCAAATTTGGGAGTACATTCACAAGCACAACCTTCCTTACATGAAGTATTACGATCCGCCTTACAACTTCACCCGACACGGGTGTGTCGGGTGCCCTCTCGCAACGAAACAACAAATGAGAATCGAGTTTAAAACGTTCCCCAGGTACGCGATAAACCTAATTAAAGCTATAAAAAAGTTCATGGAAACGCACCCGGAAACCTTCTGGGGAAAGAATTTTGATAACGGCCACGAGGCGTTTTATTACTACATCAACGACTTGTCCTTGCAGGATTTCAAGTTCATGAAAACGGCATCCATGTTCAAGAACGATTTCGAGATCATGGTAAATAACTACCTGGGAATTCACGAATAAATTAAACAGTTAAATATAGAGATAATCATGAACAAGCGCAAGAAAGAGCGTGTCGTGTACATCCCCAATCAAATCTGGTACACGCAAACAGTTTACAACGCCGGGGAGCAATCAGACAAGCGTAACAAGAAATTAAGTGAAGAATACCAGCGAAAGCTGGCTAGAGACCATGGACACAAAAAAAGGATATTTTATAAATCACGTGGATGAAGCTCAATCTTTTATCGAAAAGATAACAAATGAAAAAACGGCCCAAATTCCTTATCCCATGGATTCAAGTGACAAGAGTTATTATATAACGATCAGCGGGAAAGTATTCTTTGCTAAAACGATTAGCGGGAAAGGATTCGTGATTCAAAAGGAACACGTGAGGCGTCCTTCGTCCGAGAAATTCGTCAAGCTATCAACCGGGAAACACCGTGAAATTCAAGTGACGGTGGCGCAATGCCTGTACAACTCGTTCGTGATTGGCAAGTGGCTTGATGTCAGGCCGTGTTACAAAAACGGCAACAAGCTTGATTACTCGTTAGACAATTTAGTATTATCTTTCGAGGCCTCCCAAGTCATATCATCAAGCAAAATGGGCATGTACGCTGGATTGTATAAATCACATTTTGAACGGGTACGGTTATACTTGTCAAGAACGTTTAACTTATCAAAGGAAGATTCAGAAGACGTTGTTCAAGATGCTTTTATTCACGTGACATGCAACATGGATTGTGAAGACGTTCTTGCCACGTGGGTCTGGTATTGCAAACAAAGGGTAAAAGATTTCATTCAAAAGCGATGCTCGTTATCGTGTTTTGATTACGACCCGTTTTTTTTCAACAAGGATTTCGAGTTCCCCCTTTACGACTTGTTACCCGTGAAGAGAGACAGGGAGATACTAGAGATGAGATACAAGGGATACAAGAACACGGAAATTGCTAAAATATTATCGATTAGTAAAGGAAACGTGGATGCTAGAATATCAAGATCATTAACCTTGATCAAGAAAATATTAAAAAAAGACCTGGAATATTATGAAAAAAGAAGACGTGTTTAAACTTTTCGGCATAGACGATCTAAGGGATCTTCCTGATGCCGTTACAAAAATTATAGCGGGCGATTTAAACGACCGAAACGATGTATACAAGGAATTAATTAGATTGAACAATTACGATATGTCTCACGATTGGTTCCAGGAATTATACGAGAGCGAGCTATCCGAGAGAAAACAGAAAAAACAAGATTTCACGCCCAATTCTCTAGGAATTCTATGCTCGGAATTAACCGGACAACATGGGCACCTTCACGAGCCAACCGCCGGGAACGGTTCTATGATAATAGCAGACTGGTGGCAGCGTTGCAACAAGTTGATCCCGTGGGAACATTTCCCGTCTCAACACATGGTAACGTGCTGGGAGTTGTCATCGAGATCTATCCCGATCCTGTTACTGAACCTGTCGATTCGTGGAATCATGGGGTACGTGTATCACGGGGACGTGCTTGAAAACGAGATAAAACAAAAATACATATTACTGAACCAGAGGGATGACACCCTGGCGTTCTCGGAAATAATTAAAGCTAGTGCTAACATGAAAATAGTTCAAAATGAAACTTAGAGAAGTGTACGATACTTGGATGCCGTTTAAAAAACGTCAAGTGAAAATATCCACGTTAAGCTGTTACAAAATGCTATACGTTAACATCATAGACCCAGTACTTGGGAACTTGGACGTGGAAACGTTAAACAAGAAGGTGATAATCCCTTTTATCTATAAATTGATGGATTCCGGGAAATCAAAAAAATATTGTTCGGATATACTCATAGTTCTAAAGATGCTTATCAAGTTTGCATCGGATGAACTTGATATAATAGTTCCTGATACGAGCTGGAAAATGACATGGCCAACCAAGAACAAGATTTTAGCGACAAAAATAGAAAGATACACGCCGTCAGAATATCGTGCTATTGTGGATTACGTTCTTGAAAACCCTTCACCGCTCAACCTCGGGATACTGTTGACAATTTGCACCGGGATGAGAATAGGTGAAATATGCGCGTTACAATGGAGTGACATAGATATTGGCAACAAGACTATACACGTTAGTAAAACTTTGGGAAGAATATACATGATGGATAACGACAGCGATCATGATAAAAAATCAAGAATCGAAATAGGACCTCCAAAAACATCATCGTCTGACAGGTACATACCTATCATGAAAAACGTGCTGCCAATAATCAAGAAATTTTCCGCTGTATGCAACCCTGATTACTACGTGTGTACTTGCTCTAACAAGTTCACGGAACCACGCACGTTCAGAAATTATTACCGTGATTTTATATTAAAAAGGGTGAAACTGGATCATTGTATCAAGTTCCACGGGCTCCGTCATACTTTCGCTACCACGCTTATAGAGAATAAGGTTGACGTGAAAACAGTTTCAATGCTACTAGGGCATTCCGATATAAGCACAACGATGGACATCTACGTGCATCCATCGGATCAAACAAAAATGGAAGCTGTAAACAGCGGTTTAAAAAAGATATTCAAGTAAACAGAAGCTAACTAAAAAGAGAAAGTGATCATGGAAAAAGAAAAACACTATTACATACGAGGTAACGATAAGGGGAAGGCGGTGATCGACAAGTTAATCTCCATGGGAGGTAAAAATGCCAACAATTTAAAGGGTGATTATTTAACAGCAGTTTACTTCGTGTACCCGAAGTCAGGGATAATTTGCTTCGAATATAACTATTCGCTATTTGGTAGATTCATCGTTGATGAATGGGAAGAAATCGAGATCGAAGAACCGGAACCCGTCACCTTCACGGTTCAAAAAGGACAGACTAGCTGTGATAATTGCAAGTTCAAGAGCCTGTGTTACGACGCCAACATAGAGCTGGTACACCTGCTTAAATGCAACGTGTACGATCTGAACTCGATAACGGAAGTTGAACAATCAAAACAATAACAATGAATTATTTCGATATTTACTATGTGGTACGCAAGTTGATCGGTAATATCACTCCTATCAGTGATGATGGTACTAATAAAGAGAGATATTGTAATCTATTAGATCAATGCAAGCTGCTAAATACTTTGTTTTTAGAAGTTTATAACGTGTACGATTCGAACAAGGATAACGAGAATCTTTCTAACAGGAGATGCGCCGAGAAAGCACGTGACACGTTGAAAGAGATCCTAGATTTTTATTCAGATAAAATAAAATAGTCATGTTCACGACACCTTGCATTATAAGAAAAAACACGCCAGAACTCCGGCAAAAGCTAGAGAAGCTGGGATACACGAATTGTATTATTGAAGACGAGAAATACTTGTTCACGAGTCACGGGATATTCGACTGCATATCTTCATGTACAGCATACGAAGATATTGTTCGTAACGGTCTAGTTGATTGCGGGGACAACGAGTTTCTCTTTCTCGCCCTCGCCGCAATGAGGGATGATACCGACAAGGATCAACTCTTCACGAACGGCATCGACTGGGCAATCAAGAGGGAAGCAGCTAGAAACTTGGGATTACCGGGGTTTGAATACCTAAGTTTCCCACGTGACATGGATACGCCGTTGCACAAGGCAACGAAGGAGGAGATAATGAATTGTTTTAAAACACCAATAGCATGAGAGATTTTTTCAACCTTCTCAACGAGTACCCGATCACGGCTCTATGCTTGGCAACATTCGTGTACTATTGCTTGAGGGTAATATTTACAAGGAAAGATGATTAACGTTGCTCCCGACATGAATGTCGGGAGCAAAATGTAATAATCTGGTCGCCTTATTTGTAAGGTGACCAAAATAAAAGTAATTGATTACCAAATAGAAATATATGAAGAATAAAATTGCAAAAATTATCGTGTCTTTCCTCGTCGTTATGGGGCTTTTTTTCACGGTAGCATTAATAGGCTATTTGATCAAGATTAGTCAAGTATGGCAAGGTGTAATAATTATTATATCATTGTGCGCCTTAACATGGGTATGCTATGATATATTGTTCGGGAAGAAATAAAGCAATTAATTATGGTTTGATTGATCGTGTTTCCGGCAAGGGAATGTGGGAATCTAACCCGTGGGTATGGGTTTACGAATTCGAGTTAACTGATAATCCAAATAAATCATGAAAGTAGTACATATAGATGAACTTGCCAATGTTTGCGGGTATTTTGCAACGCAAACGGATGCTAACAATGGTTACGGGTGTAATCATCCTGATCAGGAAGAGTTTGAAATGTTGTATCAAGACAACAAAGGTTACACGCATAGAGAGGACAAAGAGCCAAAGGTTAAGCAAGGAATGTGTTACGCTTGGTCTTGTCCATTGGCGACAGAGTGCGATTTACAAGACTTGAAAGAGTACGACCAAGAACGTTACGACGAATGGAAAGACTGTGAATTTGATCCTAACGAGGCTGGTGCAGATTTGGTCTTAGTTGGTGACGAAGAACTTATAAAGAAATTAGGTTATTAAACGATATGAATTTAAGACAGGCAAAAAAGATAGTAAATCAAGATACACCTCCTGAAACAGATCCTAAAAGTAAGATTTGGTGGCATAGGTACAAGAAGGCAAACATGCATATCGGTAAACTGTACCGAAATAAGCTAAATAAGCAACGCAAAGAAGGAAAAAAATTCTTGTCTAGTGATGAAATAAATCACTTAATTAAAGATATAATAGGAGAAGAATTTAACTAAAAACTATTAGAAAAATAATCATGAAAGCAAAGATAATTAGCACGGGAGAGATACTTAAAGTTGGATACATTACAATGTTGCGTGATGATGACTCTCTTTACAACGCAAGCGTGCATGATATTGAGATAATTGATGATAGCACGGATAAAGCGATTGACTGGGAGCAACGCAGGTACGAGATAGCGAAAGATGCTCTAGCCGGAATCATATCAGAGGAAAGTATTCCCGGTACTGATCCATTTCATTATATTGACAAAGATGTAAGTCGAGCGATAGAATATGCTGACGAGTTAATTAAGCATCTTAAATCTAAATAATTATGCAAGAATACATTTGGGCGCAGGTAGTTAAAATGACTACAAACAAAATAGATGAAGGTCAGATTATTACAGTATCTGATTGGTGTTTACTTAATACAAAATAATCATGGAAGAATATAAAATAGGCGAGGTATTCCAGTTCGGGAAAATTAAACTGAAATGCGTGGAATCGATTGACACTGATTGCCGTGGATGCGTTTTATCAGAAACATCTCATTGTAGAAAATTCATGAGTCACTGTCATAAATTTCATAGGTCAGACGAAAAGAACGTGATATTCATCGAAGTAAAAGAATAAAAAAATGGCAGTATCTCAAATCGTGGCAGACAAGAGAGGCTTGAAGAAACTTCTCAAGGATGCCACACGGCTTAAAGTCTACGAGGGAGAACCACGTGATTTCATGGGGAAAATGTACATTTCTATCACGAACGAATACAAGGACAAGAACCCGCATATCGTGTTCACTCAAGGTAGATGGAATGCTAGTGAAGGTGGAGAATACGAGATAAGAATATATGTTCCGATGTTTAAAATAGATAATCATGATGTGATAAATAGACGTTATCTCAATAAAGTGTATATAGCCATTTACAACGCTATTAAAGATAGATTTGGAGATAATTTCCATTTTTGCAACCATCATTTAGACACGTGGAACCCGATGGCTAAGTTTAAATTTTATATTCAAATACCTAATTTTAAATAAAAAAGAATAATAATGAAGTTTGACGAGATATACAAGCCTCCTTTTCATGAAGTTCTTGATTTTTGGGTTTACACGCAAGGGGACGTTCGTTGTTTCGATTGGATTGCACGTGTAGACTCCCGGACAAGAAAAGAATTAATACGCATCCTTAACGGGAATAGTAAAAAAAGGGTAAAGCACGAAGTCAAGTACGATAAAGGTATAGTATCTATAAAAGGTGTAAACATCATGCTACTCCGTGGGTGGGGACATTTAACCGGGCGTGGTGCTTTAAACCTTTCACCTGAAGAAGCAATCGAGATACAGGATGACTTCGGGGAGTGGATAGTGAAGAAACTTAAACAAGAGATATAACCATCTAAAAAAATAATCAAATACAACATGAAAAAATTCGAGTACAAGGTGTTAACATTCGGTTATGGCATGATACCGGACGAGCAACGGTTAAACGAGCTTGGACAATCCGGTTGGGAGTTAACCGGGATGATTGTTGATAGTGAAAAGAAAATCAGTAACTTCTTTTTCAAGAAAGAGGTAGACCAAAAACGAATTAAATAGAATTGTAAATGAACATCGAACAATTGCATATAGGAATGACCGTGGTAGAAGTATCACCCTATGGAAGAGAAACCATCCCCATGCAAGTGGTCGGTATCTTTCAAGACGGCACGGTATACCTTGACTTTGAGGGCAACGAGGGGGACGTGTGGGAAGTAAATGTTAAGGATTTAAAATTAGATCGAGAAACGAAATGAAAAGAGTGTACAAGATCGAGACAAGGGGTAGCGTGATAACCCTCTACCGGAGAAGACTGGGTTTCCTGTGGTTTTCCGTCGAATCACGCACTTTTTGTTATCCCCAGCATAGAATTAAAATCACGCGGGATTGGATAACGAAGTACGGGAAGGATAATTTCATATCAGACAAGTGTTATTAAAATATTTTATATCTTTGCACCACGGCACGTGAAGGTGTGCCAAGAAGATATTACGAACTAGTTCATTGTTCAGCAGAAATCGCCAGTTTCAAATTTGAACAATCAAATGAGCTAGTTGGGCTTCCTATACGGTGGCTTGGCTAGTAGTTTGATTGTTAGGTCTCTGGCGATTCCTTGCTGACAGCGAACGTTAAGCCACTTTTTTATGGATAACGAAACAAAACAAGTTATAATCGACATATCGCCACTCGTGATTAGCGAGAGGTTCGATATTTGGTGTCTCGCCGAAATACCATTGGATCCCGCTCTGGTTTTAGAGAAATACCCACCATGTAACAATTAAACGTACTATGCTAGATGTGCCGTGTGGCGAGTGATGCAAGTTAGAGTGGCACCACGGCGGCTTCTGGAAACGGGGGCCGCTTTTTGTTGCTGTCTAATGCAACCAATAACAAATATTTTCGTAAAACCCAAAGAAATACTTGTAATAATTAAATATTGGATTTAAATTTGCGGCATCAGGTACAACAAAGGATTGCAATATTAATATTTATGAGCAACTTTCAAAATAAATCAGAAATGTTGATTGCTTCTGCAGAACTATCACATGAAAGTAATTATTATCCTGCTGTTGGTCATAGTGCTTATTATAGCTGTTTCCTGTTATTAAAGCATATTTGGATATATAGTATGCGTAAAACACAGACAGAACTAGAATCGAGATGTAGTATTAATAAAGTTGGAACTCATGAATTTTTAATTAACGAAATTGGAAAGTATATTAAAAATAATTCGAATCAAGAATTTAGAGAATTTAACACGAAGATCGTGCAGTTAAAAAAACTTAGAGTAACCGCCGATTATGATGATAGCATGTTTGATTTTTCGAAAAGTTCAAATTCGCTATCTTTATCAAAAGATATTCTTCCAATTCTAAAAAAATATTAGATCATGAATGCAGTAGATTATATTATTGGGAAATTAGAATCTTTCATTAGTGTATTTTTAAGTTCGAAAGTTCGTTACGAGTACGATGAAAAGTCTCGATCTCATATGATTGAGGTGTTACCTATAGAAATTTATCAACAAAATGATGATTATATAGAGTGGGAGAGTGAAACATTTGATGAATTTATTAGTAAATATCCTTCTGAAAATATTTGTTTTATTTCTGATGATTCTTTAGTGAAAATAGATAGTCCGGTATTCGAGAAAGAAGGATTGTATTATACTCCTTTTTCCGTGGAGAGGAAATCAATTGTATTTGATATGTCAAGTGTACAGATTTCTCGTAAATTAACAAAACACAATCTTTTATTTACGTATAATCAATCACAACCAGAATTAAACACAATCGAGGAAACTAATATTCCCGTTGAATACACAAATTATTCATACTTAAATGCGGCATAATCATGGGAAATAACAAGCTGGAATCAGGATTCAAGATTACTAATCTATTACTGGTGGAGAGTCATTTTTCACGAATAAACAATGTACAATTTGGCGAGGATGCTAAAAATGACGTAGAAATAAATACCGAAGTTTCGGTAAATGGAAGTTCTATTATCGTGGCCGAAGAAGTAATACTTGTACAGAAATATCATGAGGTTGAGCAAGTGAATATAAAAGTGAAAATGATTGGTATTTTTGAATCTATCGGAGAATCTATCATTCGTGATTTTAATGAATTTGGAAAAGTGAATGGGGCTGCTATTATTTTCCCGTTTATAAGAGAGCACATTACGAATATTACATTAAAATCTGGAATAGGAGCAATAATCTTGCCCCCAGTTAATTTTACAAATGCTAGTAAGTAATAAACTATTATACACCTAAGGAGAGAAGCCTTAGTCTAATTGGGGAATTAGATAATAGTCTAAAAGAAAGTGAATCAGGATTGCCGTCTTTAATTCACTTTCTTTTTTTATATACCAAAAATAAAGGGGCATCCCGCCCCTCTAACACGCCGCCAATCGTGCCACACTTCAAGTAACTGTTTAACCGCTTTCAAACGATAGCGAGCATCTCCGCTATGATTATAGCAGCGACCCCGGCGATACACTCGTTATCCAGCAAGTCCATTAAATACAATAAATTAGCGTCATTTTTCATGGAGCGTGTTTTTAAGTTTTACATCTATATCTTTATCGTGACAATCACATATCAATCTCTTGATAGTCGGGAACATCATTTGCGCTATATCCCCGTTAATATAACAAGTCTCTTCTCCTTCAAGGTCTAGCCCGTTCGCCACGGCAACGTGTACTGACAAGTGATGTAGCTCGTGAACGATCAGATTAAAATATTGTTCCGGGCTCGTTGACATGGCGAACACGACCACGGATTCCCGGGAGAAGAAATTACTGAAAGTTAACCCGTTGTTTACCTGCCCCGTTGCTAGGTTCATGTACGCCCGCTTCAAGCTATAGCTATCACACCCGAGAGATTTTAACGTGCGCATGATCTCGTTCACGTGATACCTGGTGACGGGGTAAAAAGCGGTGACGTGCCACTTTTTACCTTTAACGGTGATATTTAACTCCTGCCGGATCATATCATGTCTTCCCAGGGTATAGGAATACCCTTGTCTTCTTGTTTGGTTATCCAGCAACGGAACACGCTTTCCGGTACCCCGTCAACGTCATCAATCTCGTCTTTCACCGCTTTACACAAGTGCAGCTCGTCCTCCACGCTAGACTTCCACCGGTCAGCGAGAATCATGTTCATCACGTACACGAAGTTGTAACCAACGTTGTTCTCCAGTGTTACCCCGTTCTTGGATAGCAACTCTTCCGCCTTGTCTTTAGAATACGGCTCTATGTTTTCCAGTTTCCCGGTGGCGTTGTTCTTTCGCTTCATCTGGTTCACGGCGTACTCGCACGCTCTCTTCGAGAACGAGTACCCGTAATTCCTGAGGTACGCTCTCATCTCTTGCGGTATGTAGTTAAAACTACTTAATGCCTGTTTACACATGATGGTATAATTTTAAGAGGGGCGGTTTCCCGTCCCCCGTTCTACATTTGATTACATGAAACGTGGGTCGTACCCCGGGAAAAACGGATCAACACGCTCGTTCATGCCCCCGTTCATTCCACCGTTCCATTGTCCCCCGTTCTCACGGTAGCCCATTTGACCGCCACGTTGCCCATAACCTTGGTTACCGCCACGTTGTCCCATGCTTTGCCCGATCTTGTTCAGCAACTTGTTGCATCTCTTTATATGATCTTGCAATTCTTCTCTAAGTTCGATGATTTCTTCATTCATAACTTGTTGTTTTAATCGTTAAAAAACTCTTTTAATTCTTGTATGTCAGCAACAGTGAATTTCAAGCTGCCCAAATCTCCCACGAGCATATCAAGCATGAAGTTTTGCTGGAGGCTTATCACGGCTTCTCCCTTACCGACAACCATTTTAATCATGCCATGCTTGTATTCTTTAACGTCCATCTCTTGAAACAACCCGGCTAGAGTGTCAATCATGACATCACTATCAACGGTTCCATCCTCGTTTGCGATAAACAAGAAGGCGGTGTCCAACCACTTGTTCACCCTGGAATCTTCCCTTGATAACAAGTTGTTGAAGCCGTTCTTGAAAAACGTCCTCGCTTGAGCTTTTTTAGGAAAAATAGAATCAATCTTGCTTTCTCCCCACGAGCGAATGGCGTCTTTCACCTCGCCCTTGAACTGGTTAAGGTCTTCTTTTTTCATTTTTTACCTCCCTTGCTTGAACGTTTCATCTTCTGGTACTCCGAATACGGTATGTCCGGATACTTTTCCTTGTACTCTTGAAAATCACTTATTTCCTTGTCAACCTCCGAGGCTGCCGACTTGCGCAACCTTTTTACAAGCGTTAGATGCTTGTCAAGGGCGTCTTTCCCCTCTGGGGAACCCTCCACGACTGGACGCATCATTTGCATGTATTTCGCTTGCAAGATAGACATGATGGCGTTCTGGCTCTCGACGAACTCCTCGTTACCCGTCACGATCTCGAATTCCTTGTCCGTCATCCCGGACACGATACTCTCGATCTCGTCCCAAACAGGGGTTTGACTTTGACTCGGGTGTTGCTCTTGTCTCGACATCTGCTCCTTGGCTTGAAGCATCGCCTTCTTCTTTTGCTCGATGGCCGCCTGCATCCTCTCTAGTTCTTGGAATTGAGATTCCATGTAGCCGGGAGATTGACCCAGTAACGGATCCCCTCCCGTGAAGAAAAAGTTATTTCCTTGCATGATTTGATAATTTCGTTTTACTTGAACGCTTGCGAGTTCTTCTCTTGCTCGATTGTTTAAGCTGGGGTGTTGCCTCCCGTCGTGTTGTTGCGAAAACAACAGTAGCTCCCGATACCGGTGATGGTCGGCTCGGTGGGAACCACGACAACACCTTCTACCATCTTGCACGTTTTGCGATCGGTGTAATTGATGCCGGCGGTGAACGCTTTCTCGATCTCGCACTGGATCAACTTGTCTTGATACGGTCTAACGGCGTTGCTGATGGCAACTTGTGCTTTAAGGTCACACAGCTCCTTGCGAGTTTCATCGTCCTTGTCACGGGTGTACTTGTACAAGCTAAACAACTCGGCGTTAATCCGGTTGTTAACGGCGTCAATGTTATCCCGGTTTGACTTGTACAACCCAAAATCGGCGTCAACCATCGTTTTGTACAGCCCGAATTTCTCCGCCACGTCAACCTCTCTCGAATCGGAGATAGCTTGCATGGATCCAACTTTTAATCGCCACATCTCGTTCGTGAGAGCGAGAGCGTCCTCGCATCCCTTTTCCCAAGCTTGAAAAGGCGTGGGTGCAACACAACCGGTAGCCCCGCCACCGTAAGAGTTAATGTTCACGTTACTTGGAACGCTTCCACCCCCGGCCAAGGATGTCCCTCCCCCAAGGATAGAACCGATCCCGCCGTTGTTGCGTCCCCACAAGGCGGCGGCACCTAAAACCGTACCGATGATTCCCAAGGTGAGCCCGGCATTCGCCCTTTCACGAGTTGAACGACGGTTTTCCCCGCCTTCCTCGTAGACTTTCTTCTCGATAATTTCCATGATATATTATTTTTATTTCTCCCACTATCGGGATTGAAACAAATTTCGGGAATCACACGTTGCTAATTAAATTATTGGTTGCTAGTTCGTTTCTTATTTGTTGATAATTCGTTGACAAGATGAAAGAATTCCTCTTCCTGTCGTGAAACGTGTTCTTGAGCTTGTTGACACCTTGACGGGTTAAACAAGTGTACCTTGATATTAAAGTATCGGTAAAACCGAGTTCTGATAGTAAATTTATCAAGATAGAGCGAGCGTCAACGCATTCCTCTTTCTTGCTATGTATTAAATCGTTACCGTTTATCCCGGTTCCCTCGGAGACTATTTTTACCACCTCTTGAAAAATTTTTTCCATTTTTTCTCGTTTTATTGAAACAAAATAAAAATCCTGTCGTAATATTTTCCAAGAGAGAGAGGGAGAGGGAGAGGAAATCTTACAACAGGATTGGGTGGTACTGGTCTTTTGGGAGAAAAACTCTCTCTCCCCTTTTATATTTTTATCAGCTTTAGTTTACGTAGTATTTTAAGGATGGAAGGGACGCTTAACCCGGCTAGCAGGATAACGAGCCACCATAACGATTTAGGCACCTTGTATTTTTCTTTCACTATCTCAACAGGGTAAGGTTCCCGGATGGTATCTTGCTCGCTGACATGGATAGTGTCTCTAATGTACACTTCCCTATACTCGGTATGCCACCTGTCCCTGTACACCGTGTCACCTTGCATCATCACGAACACGCTATCCCGGACGTGAACGCTATCCGTCTTGAAACGGTCAACGTATTCAGTCCTCGTTTCCGTCGTTTTAACGGGGATGTACTTCACGCTCTTACAACCCGACATCAACAAGATCATTAAAAGTATCGTTGGTTTCATGCTTTCTATTTTTTACTTCCACTTTACAATACTCGGCGTACTCGTTGTAAGCCTCGAACTCGTCCGGCTTTGAATCCCTTTGCCGGAGGATGGCTAACTCTTCAGAAAGAGAGTATCTCTGTCGAATCATGCTATTCACCTCTTCATTGTAGCTAGTTCCCGTTTCTTCCGGTATTTCATCAACTTCCTCGAATTTATCTACTGTATCACCCGGTAACAAGGTAGATCGTTTGAAATAAGATTCCGTGCCAAGCCGATGAACGAACTTGCCGGAATCGCTGTACACTTCTTTGCTCGTGATCTGTATCATGGTTTCTATTTTTAAGCGGTTGCGAATGTTATCTGTTTAGCTGCTGCGGTCTCGATCAAGGCGTGCCAATCTACCTGCCCCTCGTCTTGAATCTTTGCGTACACGTCAGCGTGAACTGTAACCGTGATCGGGGAGGTGTTGGCGGCGTTAGTGATCAGGTATTGCAATGATTCGAGGCTGATGAGAGGGGAATCCTTGATACCAAAATTTCTTACTATATTTTTAAATCTTATTTCTTCTAATAAAGGAGTATGTAAAAAATTAACAGCAACAGGACATTCTATATATCCTATTATTTCTTTAAGGTTACTACAATAAGCAACAAAATCTTGCATATCCGAGCATTTCATCACCCAATTATCATTGGTACTATCACCCAATTTTAATACTTCCAAATTTGCATTTTCCCTAAAAGCATTTTTTAAATTAAAAGTCCGGTTATTTGCTCTCCTTATTTGTTTAAACCCTAAATTTGTTCTAAAATTAAGGTTTGAAAAGACATCGTTCATATTTTCAATATAGTCCATGTGATTTGTTTGAACATAAATCACCTTCATCTCCTCCTCCGTTATATCCGTTAGCCCGTTTAGCTCGTAGAAGCCTGTATTTCGATTATAAACAGCACCGGCGGCAACGTACAAGGCACGGTTTCCCTGCTGGGTGTTGAGAACGGTGGTGAGGTCTTGGATGTCGAAGGATTCTAACCGGGAATTATTATCTACTCCAACAAAAGAAATACCGATACTATGTACCCCAGCAAACACGAGATATTTATCAGAACTTGCCGATGGATAGTTGTAAGGTACGATACTAATTATTTCATCATGTTCATCAAATAATACTAGCGCAGAAACGATTGGGTAATTTCCGGCCATTTGTCTAATACGATAAATTTTAGACGAATCAATTTCTAATTTCTGATAATAAATCCAGCACCAGATGTTTGTACTAAAATTCCATTCGAATTAAAATAACCATCACCTTGAGTATTTTTCTCATCCGTCCCAGTTCCATCCCTTACCGCCAGTTTCCCCAGCAACCCGCTCATGTCGTACATGTAATCGTTCACCCTCGTTAGAAGGGAAGAGTGAGCGGTCTTTATCTCGTTCACCGTCCCCGCAACGTTGTCCCCTTGTTGCTTGGCGTAATCGGCTTGTGTCGTGGCGTTTGAAGTTGCCGTTTCCGATTCGGATTTCAAGCGGTTGAACTCGGTAACACGTCCTTCTTCTGCCGTTACCCGGTTCGTTTCGGCTTCTTTTCGTGATTGCTCGTTCGTGTCACGGGTGTTCTCCGCCGTTTGACGCTCGTTCTCTTTCTCGACACGGGTGTTTTCCGCTTTCACCCTGTTGCTTTCCGATTCAACCCTCGATTGCTCGGCTTTTACCCTGTTATCCTCGGCACTCGCCCTGCCAGTCTCTGCCTTTTTTCTAGCTTCCTCGTTGCTGGCACGGGTATCCTCTGCACTTTTTCTCAGGCTCTCGGATTCTTTTCGGGCATTCTCGCTGGAAACACGTGTATTCTCGTTATTGATTCGCTGTTGCTCGTTTGCAGTCACCGCTTTATCAAGGGTATCCAAGGCATCGATCATGGCTCTAGCCGGCTCCTGTAACTCCTTGATTTGCTCTTCCGTGAAATCGGAATACTCGAAAGCCTTACCACGGGAAGGTTTGCCCGTGTCAACGTCACCGATCCACCAGTTGCCGTTCTCGCCGATAGACGGGGTTAAGCCGTCTTTCCCCTCTGCCATGATCCCGGTATCCTCTATGCCGATCATCCAGTGCTTCGTTTCCGGGTCTATCCTCGGTGTCACCCCGTCTTTCCCGTCCCTGTTACGCTCGATAATCCCTTTCAAGTTGATGGACGGTGATTCACTCTCGAAACCGGCGTCTTCCTTGCAAGTCAAGTCAACTAGAATGAAAGCGTTGCAGAAGTCAAGGTAGAACTTGTCAACGCCGGTCACGCTAGCCTCGTTCAGCTTCTCGTAATACAGGTGAACCTCGTACTGCCCCGAGGTAGCGTTACCGCCGCCAACGAACTCGAATTCAATAATGTTGTCGTGTATCGTTAGAGGGGGAGATACTTGATAACTGCTGTACTTCCGGTTTATCGTCAATTTCACGTTTCTAGCGTCCGTGAAATCTTCCGGCTCGTCGTTCAGCCGGTTCACCGTTATCTTGAAAAATATATTTTTGCCTACCCTTATTCTCATGTCACATCTTTATTATAACGTTACTTCTTTGCACCCCGTCAAGCTTTAACGACACGTGAAGGAAATTCTGCCTCCGGTAAAGTATTGCTTGGTCGAAGGGGATATTGTTATTCTCTAACGCCTCTAGAATGTCATTCGCCTTCCCGTCAATACTCAAATCTGCCGCCTCGCCTTTCTGGTGTTGTGATGTGGGTACACCGCCCACCGCCTTGTTTAACTCCGGACACCTGTAACCGGAATTGACGTGAATAGCCACGCCAAGAGCGTCCCGTAAGGGCTGTATCGTCCGGCTAACCAGTACACGTAACGCCGCCAGTTCTTTCTCTCCCGGCTCGTTAATTATTCCCAGCCTGCTAGCGGTATCACTTCTGGTGAACTCGTCTAGCGTGAAATTATTGCTCAATCGCTCGTTATTCATCATTATCCTCCTTCTCTATAAATTCGTTAGGTGGAACCCTTTTAAAACACTTCAACGCTATGTTACATTTCAAGAAATCTAATCTCTGGTTTTCCATCTTTAAACGTGTTATCTCTTCCATGCTTTCCCGTATCCTTAAACGATCCTCGTTCTTCTCCGAGTAAAGCCGGCTTACCGTCCCCTCTAGCTCTATCACCTTCGCTTCCTTCTTATCGTACAACTCCTTCCATTCCGCGGCGTATTGACTTGTATTGTCCGCCTCTGCCTTGACCGCCGCCGCCGTCTCTTTTCGTTTCTTGGAACTGTAGAACAAGAATATCCCGAGCAACGGCACGATTATTATCGTAACGATCTTGCTGATCAGGTCCACTATCTCTTTTAATTCTTCCATCGCTATCACTTGATATACTTATCACGAAACATCTTGCCCCAGAATCCCAGCACCACGCCGCAACCGAAAGAGATAACACTAGTCAACGACGCCCAAGCCGGGACCACCTTCACGAGAACGATCAACGCCACCGCCGCTAGGGCAACGATCAACCAAAAAATTTGCTTCTTCTTCATGATATTTAAATTTAAGTTATACCTTTGTCTCGGGGTTACAAGGTAGCCTCTTGCATAAGCGGGGTCTGTTCCGAGACGGAACGCCCCTTTTTTATTCCCCGATCTTCACGATTTGCTGCAATATCCTGCGCTCGACCAAGCCGGGACTTATCCCTAGTTCCTTGATTGTTTTCTCGAATAATTCTTTCTCCCTGTCATCAAACTCGACCTTTTCTCCATTGTAAATAGCCTTGCACTTGTCATCAAGTCCAACGTCTCTCACTTGATTATACACGCTACTGCCGATGTGTTTGTTCAAAGGCTTGTCATCCGGGAAACCGTTTCTCCAGTCGTGACCGTCAAGATCAACTAGGTCTACCTTGTTCACGTCAAATTCGTACCTCATAACGCTTGATCGATTTTAATTTGGTTAAAGAATTCTATAACCTTGGTTTCAAGTTCCGCAACAAAACCGGAAGGTAGGAAAGAACTGTTCAAGTTATTGAATATTCTCTTCTCGACGTTATAGCCGCCATTGATGTTCATGAAAACTGGTTCCCCGTTCACGTCGAAATTACCGCTAGAGCTGAAAGATACAGTAGCGGGGATGTTGTTTTTTTGAAACTCGGCGGATAAAGACACGTTGATACCTTGTACCAGTGCCTCTCCTCTTGCTGAAATGTAATAATTTATTTCCATGATATTTATTTAAAAATTATTGAATTTATAATTAATTCCAATCTATCCAGTTCACGGGTAAATTCCCAATGACCCACGTGGTATTATTGACTTTAAATATCAAAGATGGATCTTGGTTATTCGAGTTTACCTGTTGATATGCGTTACCTCTCCGTCTAAAACGATCCGATCCACTCAGCTTGATGTAATAAAAGCCTCCCGCAGTTGTTGCATGTGCTATAATAAACCAGCTCCCGATAGGCAAACCGGAAGACACGCTAACCACTGGATTACCAGTTATGGGAGTTAAATAAATGAAATGTCCAGAGTCAGCAGTTATGGTAACCGCACCGCTTCCAGTATAAGTAACCACGTTGTCAAAGTGGATTTGGCCTTTCATGAGAACCCTACCGCTCGTGACTGCTATTGCGCAAGAATAATTATCGCTAGGGGCAGCAGCTATCAAGGCGACAGCTCGTGCACTTTCCAGTCCGTTATAACTACCTCCCGTCAAAACGAATGTCCCAAGCTTCACTGCACCGCCAGTTGTCATGTCCGGGTGGCTATTTAAGTAAACTTGATTGTTACCGTTTTCAAATGTTATTTGACTCCCGGATATTCTTAATTGACTTCCTTTTAACCATATCCCATCTATCGTGAAATCACCTATTTGTCCGGTTTTAGCTGTAATCTTCCCGGCAATCTCTGCATTTTGCATGATAACCTTACCAGCTTTGTCAACGGAGAACACCCCGCCGTTCACCGATATAACCTTGTCTCCTATACCGAATATATTAACCTTGTTCCCGTTACCGTCTTTTATCACCGTGGCCCCCGTGATCTCAACCATCTCCGGTTTAATAGAAACAATCGTCCCGCTTCCGTTCTTCGTGACGATAGCATCAATGCTGTTCGTGTTGACTTGTAATTGAGAACCTTGCTGGTTGACAACTTGATTTAACGAGTTAAAATCGGTCTTCTTGGCGTAAACGGTCACGGAGTCCGGGTTGTTGTTTATCCCCGCGACGGTCTCGGTCTTGGCTATCTCCACGATGTCCCCGTACCCGTCGGCGGTCAGGTCGAACGCCGTCATGTAAGCGATATACCATTCTAACGGGGCGGATTCGGTGGGAGCGGGGCTACCGGTTATATACACGTGTCCGCCTGAGCTAAAATTTCCGGTTGTCCCGCAGACAACCTTACGAAGGTACGTCGTGTATTTCCCTGTACCCTCCGTGGGAGTTAGCCACGTGTCAGTGTAACCTGTTCCCATGCTATTGGAAGCTGTATTTATTTTATAACCAACAGGTATTTTGGCGATAATTTTTTGCACAAACACGGCATTCGCCCGGGAAGTTATAGACTGGTGCACCCCGCCATACCCGGGTGCTTGAGCTGCTTTACACGTGACTTTCAGGCAGTACCCGGATTGTGTCGGGGCATCCGATGGCTTGGTAACTCTCTCTACCGTTAGTTTAGACGCTATATAGTCAGGATCCACGTTACTTGAATTGGTATACTTGTACACATTGTTTAATCCCTTCTTGAACTCTGGGTCAGCGTACAGCATCTTCCCCCCGTCCATGCCGATCGCCCCGGTTGCCTTGTCGGCTTGCGCTTTCGCCGCTGCCGCTATCGAGTTAAGGATGGTTTGACGGGCGGTGTAGTAGGCCGCTATGTTATTGTAATCAGAACTCACCGCTATGTTCTCCGGTGACGTTGCGGTGTACTTGTTTAAAGCGGATATGGCAGAATTATACGCCGTCGAGTAGGACGTTGATGAAATATTGTACCTGTTAGCGTTCGCTACAATATCGTTGCACTCCGCTTGTATATCGCTCTTCTGTTGTTTCAGTCCAGTTTTCTCCTGCGGGGAGATGTAGTTATCGCTCGCCCAAGTTGCTAGCTTTGAATTTGCTGCATTAGCGTCAGCCTGCGCTTGATTCGCCGTTGATTGAGCGGCATTGGCGGCTGATTGGGCAGTATTGGCCGATGTTTGAGCATCATCCGCAACTTTCTTTATCGTGTCCTGTATCGCCTTGTCCGCTTCCCCGACCCTCGTTTGGTAAGCGGATAAAGCGTTATTGTAAGCGGAGAATTTAGCGTCCACGTCTGCTTTCTCCGTTGCCGTTGCCTTCCCGTCTGCGATAGCCGTGTTGATCGAGTTGATCAAGTTCGTGTGAGCGGTGTTGTATGCCGTCTTGGCGCTTGCGAGGTTCGTTTTAGCCGTACCGGTTAGATAGGCGTTAGCGTACAACTTGGTATAGTAAGCGTCAATATCCGCCTTCTCTGCGTTTAACACGTTTATGTTTGAAGCTATCGCTTTCGCCTCTGCCTCGCTGATAATACCGTCCTTGAACGTGGTGTTAATCGTGGTGTCCAGATTAGAAACGGCATCGCTCACGTCATCAATCTCTTTTTGCACGTCCCCCGGTGATGGAGAGTAAGAAGAAGGAGGGGTGAAGCCCTCGACGAGCATGATTTCAGTGTATTTAACACTCCGTGCTATCCCTTCGGAGTGTATACCGGGATAAAAGAGTAATCTTCCCTCTATTGGAACGGTAAAGTTATTAGAGGTAATTAATATCCCGTGATTATCTCCAGCTTTTATTTTTACCGTGCTGTAATTGGCGGATAACCCCGTGTCGTATAACCTGAACTCGTACCCGGAAGGGGTATCTCCAGATATTACCTCCACGTTGGTAAACCGAACCGTGTACACGGTGTTAGGCTTTAGCACGGGTACTTTAAGCGTGCTATAATAGTCACTTGCTACCGTCACTTCTTTCCCCCCGTCCACGAGGTTCACGTTACTCTGCCCGGTTAGGTCTTCAGTCGCAACAGGAGGTTCGGCCAAGACCTTGTTACCCTCGTAGAGGGCGAGGGAGTAGATAAGGGAACGGTAAGTATTGGCTCCAACTGAAGCATATATCTTTGTTACTGTTTTCCCCTTTGCCGTGATAAAACTTTCTCTAATTAAAGAGGTTTTCGCTCCATCCAGTCGTATTCCATCATTTGTTCCATCCGTGTAGGTTGCCCAAAAAGATACGCCATTACTAGTTTGCGCTCCTGCTAATTTCCATTCTACTGAAAAAACATATTGCGTGTTAGCTTTGTATTTACCTTCCCCGAGAAAACAATCTAGTCTCGATGTTCCACCACTAACATTCGTGTAAAGGAGTCCTTGATTTATCGCCAAGTATATCCCATCAGAATCCTGTCCCCACACCGCTATATCCTTGTTCTTCTCGTTCCAGGCGAGCATCATCTTCCTGCTCACTAGGTTTACGGATCCGATTTTTAAAGCGTCTAGCCTAGCCTGCGCCTCGTTGATAGCGTTTTGCTCCGCTTCCGTCACGATACCGTCAGCGTAGGCATTTGCCTTGGTCTCTGCTAGTTCTGCCTCGGCCTTGGCGATGGCTTGGGCTTTAGCATCATTGTCAGCCTGTGACGGTATCCAGCTATTGGGTCCCTTGTTACCTTCCACTAGTACAGCCCAGTGTACTTTACTGCCGTAGGTGCCGTTGGGGAACTGGTAGTATGTCATCATGGTTGGAGAACTGGGAGTCGAATACTTGAACGTTTTACTTTCAACAACCCTATCTCCTTTAGTTGTAAAACTAGAAATAAAGTAACTACCACCATCTTGATATGCCCCGATACTCGTGTTATCTTCCCCTAGTGTGTAACAAGTGACTAACGTGTATGTCTTGCCAACTTCCGGCTTCTTGTCGTAATAATACCTACCCATGTTGTACGCCTGCGCCCCAAGCTCCACGTTACTCCCCTTCAACAGGTTGACCATGCCGATTTGGAGGTTGCCGACCTCGTACGTCACGGTTTGCGACACCTCTTGCTTGATCTGTCCGGGGATTGCGAGTATGTCCGTTTGAATGTTCGTTATCTGTCCCTGCTGCGTGTTTAACTGCCCTTGCTGGTTAGTTAATTGTCCTTGCAAGTTGTTCATTTGAGAATCGGTTTGACCGAACTTGTCCTCCACGCTGACACCGGAAGAGAGGGCGAATTTCCCCCTCAAGTAAACGTTCTTGCCGTAGAATCCAGAACCGGATAATTGTCCGAACACTTCATCCACTATCCCGGTTAGGTTCCCCTCTCTAGTAAGCAATTTACCGCTAAGGTTATAATCGTTTATACCGTCGTAAGTGTCAAGGTAAGGGGCATCGTTACCGTAAGCACTGAGCATCATGGCACTTTGACGAGCCTTGTCCGTCCTGTTACCGAGCAGGATCACCTCGTCGCCGGGTTGTGGTATCCCCGAACCCGGTTCGCAATCCGTTTTACTCAAGACGAAGTAATCGTCTCCCGCCTCGGTTGTCAAACGCCAGTAACGGTTTATACCCTTCCCTGTAAACGTCTGGTGAAAGGCTTGGTCGTTTAACACGAAAGGCTCTGGGATGGTCTGGTCATCGGTGTTGAAGGAACACTTGTAACCGTTCTCTAGCTCTTCCACGGTTGAAATCTTGATACTTGCCGGGGACAGGAGTAACTGGCCTCCAACGGCACGAACACGCTGGATCAACAACTCGAAGACGTTCATGCGTTTCCTCACGGTGATCTCGTCGAGTTCAAGGTGATTGTCCTTTAGCCTTGTCCCGGCACCGAGAAGGCCCGAAACGAACTCCGGAGTGGTAAGCTCGTTGAAGATGAAAAGAGGGGAGGTAACGCTATTGAACTCCACCGGATCATAAGTGTGGAGCTTTTGATCGAACCATAACGGTCTCCACTGGTTGATAAGGATATTAAATAATCTTCGAACATCTTCTAAACTGATAAGCTGTTTTAATGTAACTTGTATTTGTTCGATTTGATTATTCACGTTATCCTCGTAAGAATACAATATTTCGTCACCAAGCTCATAGTTTATTTCGTCACTACTAGAAGATTGGTTTATCGCCAATATTCTAGTGTTAATGCTATGATCACCAACTTTTACTGTTATGCTATCCCCAATTTCAAGAGAATAACCTTTTTTTCGTAAAAATCTTTTACTAACTTTTACACTTGGAGCGTATTGTGGTTCACTCCTTTTATTTAATTCTTCTTGTGTCGCTTTTCTTAATTCTTCTTCAGCCTCGTCAATGTAGGATTGAGGCATATTTATATTTAGCAAGACAAAAACGTCCCCAATTCTAGGTTGCCTACTTGTGTTAGGCAGCCTGTAACCATCCTCTTCTTCTTGAACGATGATTTGTAACGTTTTATCAGTGTTATTCCAGCTATTATCAACAATTTCAAATTCACTTCCGGTTAGATCTCCTGTTTGGAATTTTATTAATGGAGTTTTATCATCTGCGTATTGTTGTGATAGATCAAACGGGAGATCAAGTTTTAACTTCCATGAAGTTGCTTTTTCTATATCTTCTGGAATTGTTACTTCTAAAACGGTTTTATTTATTAGTCGTGGATATATATTATCGTTCGTGTAAACACCCGTGATTTTGCCGTATTTGTCAATATTCTTTTCTAGTATCTCGTTCCCTAAATTCAACCGCTTTGGCGTGTCGGGGGACACATAATCTTTGGGAAGGTTAATCGTTCCACCTTTCCCAATTAACCGGGTTACGATTGATGTGTTTTGTACTTTATCAAGTCTAACCGAATATCCACCTTTCTCTTTGCCGTATTCGAACACTACATCCACGTCTTTCCCGATACGGTATTTCACGTTAATACTAGTGCCTATAAGGTTCCATTCCATGTTTGCCGCCTCGCATATATCATCGAGAGCTTGGAAACAAGAGCTATTGTCAAATTCGAGATCGATAATATTACCCTCGTCAATATCCCCTGCAGTGTATTCTTGTTGATCCTCGTTCAAGGATAATATTACAAGATCAACGAATTCTTTTATTCCCCCGTGATAAGGGAATGTGGTCGCTCCCTCGTCTTTCACAATGGAAAATTTCAACTTATAGTCAGGAGAACGAAAGACAAGAGGGTAGGAGAAGACCCCATTACTTTCTTCCACGTCAATAGGGTCATAAATAGTGTAATGGCTACCGTCTTCTATGATGTAATCCCCTATTTTGATGTCAAGACTATCCTTTGATTCAACATTAAATGACACGTTATTATCGTGAGACATCGAACGTCTTATGTCATCATCTTCTATTACGAAATCGTGCTTCTTTACGCCTAGCCTGTATATGCTATATGTCTTCATTTGCATTGATCATTTTGCTTGTTTCAATTAGCTCGCACGTGAATTTTGCCACGATAATATCTTTCATGATAACATTCGTGATGGTAAATCCATTAATAGCAAAACAATAAATAGATCTGCCTCGATAATTTATTGTTCTTAGTCCAGTACTTCCGAATAATCTGTATAGCGATTTTATTCTTGATTTGAAATCTTCAAAAGAAGTTGCTACAACGTGAGCCGAAATAGTAACCTTGCCCTTGTCTTCTCCTCCTGTTGATCGAATTGTTCTATCCGGGTTTTGAGTCACGTCAAGGGATTTGAGAGGTTTAATATTAAAACTCCCATTAATTTTTTCAATGTATAAACCTAAAGATTTCCAAGAATAATCATCAATATCCTTGATCGTTGATATAGGTGGTAATGTTCCGGATAAATCTGGAGTTGGTTCAACGAATGAAATGCTTATTCTTGCGTTATTTTTGTCAATAGGGGTGATGTCTATGCTCTTGTTGACTTTAACATTCCATGACCCCCATTTACAAGATAGCATGGATAATTCAGGTAGTGCTAAAACGTAATTTTGTAAAGACCGAACATTTAATTCAAGATTCCCGATAATGTACCCGGTGAATCTAATGCTTCTTGAGTCAAATTGAATATCGCTTTCGTCTACATAAGGATCTACACCGTTTTCACGAGGCCAGTCAAAATAAGTGTCACCAATTCTTTTAGGAAGGTCAAAGCATCCCGACAAAGCTATATGCTTGTTGCTACGAGATGGTACGATACCAAAATCAGAAAGAGGTTTATTATTAAGATAATATTCAGCCATTCCGTCCGTAGATATTTGGGTGGCATGTAACATCACATGCTTTAACAAAGATATAAAATTATAGTTTCTTTCAAAAGAATAATATCAAAATTTTATACAGTATAAAATCATGAATCTTTCTTAAATACATCCTTGTACGTGAAATATTTTTCAGCGTAAGCTTTATTATCAAGAATGTAATCTGGTTTTGAGTCCCAACCAGATATTTGTTTTTTGTGCTTTTGCGACCAATCAATGAATTTCTTCGGGATAGATGATACTTGTTTCACCTGAATATCTTCTGCGTTACCTCCTGCCAGAATAGCGTCTTCCATCTTTTCCAAGTCAATCCTTGGAGCGAATACAGGTTCCATGACGCAACGACATTGAACGTGCCAACCATGCCACTTGAAATCCTTTGGATACACGCCTTGTGCATAATCACATATATCAACGAATGGTTTCCCGTTTAGCGTGTGATTATTGGATAACCTAATCCTGAATCCAACAATGGCGGGATTATATTGATAGCTTTCCCATTCTGCACGTCTATATGATTTGTTTATCTCGTTACGGCATAATCTCATTGCGTTTTTATAACTTGACCTGTAAACGCCCTGCCCCGGATGGTACTCTTTTGCCGCTTTGCTTAATTTTAACTCTCCAGTTTCTGCGTCACGGACTCTCCTATAAAGTCGGTCAGGTTCTTGCAAGCACTTGCGAATATCACGTGATAACTCGTTTGCGCTCTTTCCATCTACAAATGCAAGTTGTAAGGAATCTTCGATTTGTCCTTTTATTCCCTCTTTCCATACACGTGAAGATATTCTGAAATCCTTTTTACTCATGGTAAAACTATCGAGGGATTTCTTCCTATGTTCAAATATGCCGTTTGCCCGTAATTTTTCAAATAGACCTTCAGGAATGATGGATTTAATCTCTTTCTCTGCAATTTTTTCTCCAATTTTCCATGAGATATTCGATGATGTAGTATTTATCACGTGTATATCATCAACAAGGCTATCAATGTGATTGCTTATAGCATTTGATAGCCTTTTCATCTCGCTTAAAAATTTTTGCTCCTTAGAAGACAGGTAAGACTTGATAAGCCCCATGTTAGAAATATCATCCACGAATTTATTGAAGGCGTCATCAATTCGTGTTGATGTCTCTATCTGCAACTGATCTAGCATTTTTTTTAGTTCCTCGATGGTGAGTTTATCTAGGTTCATTCTTCTTCTGTGTTATTTCTGAATTGCCCGAATAAAGATCCTGCACCCATTTGCTCGGATAACATTTGTTGTTTTTCCTCTAGCTCTGTCTTTATTTTATCTATTTCAGATTGAACATCTTTAATGTAATCGATCAAAGACATAGCCGTTTCTTGACTTAGGAGACCTGCATCTCTCAGTTTGATAATATCGCTTATTTTCTCGCTAATGTCATCTTGGAATGGTTCTCCAAATTCCGAATGGACTATTAATTTTTCCATCTCTGATTTTAGAGAAATGTCAAGAACATTGCCGATTATAGCTTTAATCAAATTTGCTTCCCTGTCTTGAGCTATCGAGTATATTTCTATATTTTTAGCTCGTTTCATGTAGCCTAATGCCATAGCTCTCCTTAACGCCCTTCCAGTAGGTGCCCCTGCGGATATTAAAGCTTCAAAAGTAAGGTCTGGTGTCATTGACATTACCTTGATTACCTTGTCTAAATCTTCAATTTCATTCTTTTTTAGGTCAACGGCAGTATCTACCGTGAGATACTCCATGATACTATCTTTTGTTGGCAATCCGACAGTTTTACCTCCTCCACTCGTGTCTGGATCAGGAAGGCCACTTTTAATGCTATTATTTATTTTTGCTTCATTTCGAGCAATCATAATATCTGTTGACATTTTCAAGATAGGATCCGCCACGTAGTCATTAACATCAGATACACGTGATCGTAACTCTTCAAGCCTGTCTATTAATGCTTGCACACCATCCCATGCTTTGGGTTGTTGCACATATATAACTGGTATTTTGCCAATATCGTTTTTCTCTGTTATAACATCCCAGCCAATATTCTTTTGAGTGCATCTGAAAACGTAATCTGGGCAGTAAATATCAAAATGCCGAACGATTGTATTACCTTCTTTCAAGTAATACCCATGCCCGAATGCAAGCATATTTCCATATTGATCAAATAAAGGTCTAATTTCGTCTCCTTTCGTCTTGGCAAGGACTTTTACCCCAACTTTTTTCTTTTGTGTTTCTGTGTCCATGTACACGTAATACAATTTTGCGGATTCAGTTTCACCACCAGCAGTTCTTTTAAATTCTCGCTGTGTCGTTCCCCAGCGAGTGTTTTTTAAAAAATTGCCGAAAGCCTCAAACGCCCTATCCGTATTTATTGATGTTTGATTCCAAGTTGGCATCGTGCCATATAAAAACGCTAACTCGACCTCGTTTATGTGTCGCTGACAGGGGATTGCAAGTTTTGCCGTTATCTTGTCTGGTTTGCCGATTCTTTTCTTGTTTGGCCTTCGATTAACCTTGTGCAATGCTGGATCTAATTCAGATATTGCGATTTCAACATCTGAATCCCTACATTGGAAAGATTGTATGGCCTTGTTTATATCCTTATCCTTGATAAGTTCTAACAAATCTCTTTTTGCACCAAAAGTATTAAGGAACCAATTTACTGAAGAATTGAAAAAGTCTATTATTATCATGCCTGCCGTTGATTTTAGTAGCTTGCAACATCACAAGCTTGTTTCACAAAAATATCTACAATTTACAACAAATCAAAGTATTCATCCGCATTATTAGGTAATGGGGTGATGTCTTTATAATCAAAATACGCTCTCATCATTATAACATCTCTCCAGTCCGGAGAGCGACCAATATCTTTCTTTATTTCTTCTTTAGGTTTAATTTTCAATTTCCCGTCAGAGTCAACATCCCATGATTGCATTTGTTCAAGCTCGATGATTATGCATTCTTTATCATCTTCGCTTATTTCAGCCTCAAAACCCACGTCATTACCATTGACGTGTTCCGCTAACTTGTACACGCATTGAGATTGTAGATTCTGGTAATTCTCCCCATCAAAAGGTTTTCCGCCATTATGGAAACCGAGTATACGACAAGAATCAACTACACCACCGCCAACACCATCCTCGTCAGCAATACACCTGTACGTTGGGATTTGGTATTTTTGTCTAAGATGCATGATTGCTGATTGGATTTGTGTTGTACTACTAATATCAAACACCATGTAATCAATAATCACGTAGCCATCCCATACAAGTATAATAGCTTTATCTGACCCATACCTTGCTATATCGGCGGTCAAGTATCTTTTTCCAGTTTTCTTGGCTATAGCGTTGTTGAATATTTCTGTGATTGCATCGTAGGAGCAAAGCATGTTTGGGTTATCATCGTAATCCCAATTTCCCTTCCTCAGCCTCTCGTATTTTACCTTGTCTTTTGTAGATTCAAGAGCCTCCACGTAACCTTTATCCATAAACGGGTTGTCATCAACTAGACATGACAAATATCTCATGTATGAGGGAAGTTCATCGTTTTTTGCTGGCTTGTAAAATGTTGTGTACATCCAGTTTTTTTTCGGGTTACAAGAAATGAATATTTTACGTAAAAGTCCATATTGAGAATTCAAGTGCCGCCCGACACGGGTTTTAAGAGTATCGTAAGCACCGAAATCAATCTCTCCACCTTCCTCGATCCATCCCCCTGTATACTCAGATGAACCATATCTTTCATACATGGGGTCTGAAGGTAAATACCGAAGGTCTAGCAAGTCAATCCTAGATCCGTTTTTGAATTCGATAAAATGATCTTGCCCGTTATAAGTAAAGTCAACACCTCTTTTAATATTATACATCGAACATACCTTGTAAAAAGTAATCAACGTGGTTTCTCTTAGGCTTTTTAATTCTTTACGCCCTATAAACCATTTTGTGCCGGGATAAGCCAAGCATGAAAAAGCAAGCCAAGTACATCCAGTCCATGATTTCGCTCCTCCTGCGGCACCCCCGTAAAGCAATTCAACGACATCGTTCCCAGTCAACACTTGTAAGGCTTGTTCTTGTTTTAAATGCTTTAACCCGGCACAAATCGTGACAAAATCAAACATGCCACGTTTGAACATTTCAATCTCTGCAGATAAGAGCGGGTGATATGTTATCTTTTCAGCCATTAGCCTTTTTTAAAAGATTATAGTATAGGGTTAATTCTTCTTGAGATAGTTTACTTAGGTCGATACTCTCGAAAATATTCTTCCCATCTTTCCCAGTGATCTCTTGCTTTACAGGTGCGTCAAAACCTAACATCTTGCTAATGCTATCCAAGCTTTTCTGCTTGTCATATAACTTTATTTTGACGAATTCTTCTTCTACTGGCTCGTCACCAATTGTTCTTTTGATTGTTTTTGTTGACACTTCTTGTATACAAGCCTTATCATCGTCAGATAAAGATTCAAATTCTTTCAAGGTTATCCACCCGCTCCTGAATCTAGCGGCATTAGAGAAAGCAAGTTTCTCGTGTTCTTTTAGTACACGCAATGCTGAAATACCCGATGTTCTAGCGAGATTAGCTTGCATTTCTTCAATTCGCTTTTTAATTTGAGGTTTTTTGAGGTTTTCATATCCAGTTGCGTAAGCGGCAGTTGGATTATATCCAGCTCTAATAGCTGCTTGGGTTGCGTTGAAGTCAATACAATATTCGTAACAGAAACGCTCCTGTTTGTTGGTTAATTTAATCTCGTTGTTATCCTTCATCTTCCCCAATGTGCTCATGCTACTTCGTGTATTTCTTGTTCGAGTTAGTTTCTAGTGTTTTTAGTCTGTTGTCTATGCTCTTGAGGGTTGTTCCGATGCCATCCGTGTTGTCGGCAGTTCTTCCAGTATTTGAAGCTATCATGTCAAGAATGTCGTTAGATTTTGAAATAGCAGCTTTATAATCCGAGCGTAACGAGATTAGTTCCGTGTGAATATTCTTCGTCACGTCATACTGTCCCCGCCAGATACCCATCATAACAGATGCTGTTTCTTCTGTTATGGTCTCTGAAATCGCCCCCGCTTGACTATTAGGAACTGCTCCTTCCAAGTTCACCCCGGCGGCGTTTAATAGTTCATCAATTCTATTTTGAGCTTCATTATAAATGGTTTCGTATTTCTCCCGAAGAGTTTCAACATCAGACGCTGATAACGCACCATCTTTAGACATCTTGTCAAACTGATCGTACCATTCTTTCATTTCTTTATTTAGGTAATCTGATTTGACAACGTTTAATATAGATTGTCTCATGTAGTCCTCGAAGTTATCAGAAATGTCTTTAAATGTCGTGTCTGCACTTAAAAGGAAATCATCTAAACCGTCTCGAGCTTCATCAAAATTAATCCCGGTATTAATCTCGCTAACGGTTTCTTTTAATTGATCCGCTTGCTCGTTTAATTTATCCCACTCATCGACGATACTTTTCCACTTGTCCGCATCAGTTAAACTGTATCCCTGTTTCTCTAGCTCAATTAAAGTGGTGAATCCATCTTTAAATGCTATTTGTCCTCCGCTTAAAAAATCTTTTAATTGTTCTACCGTTGCCAACCCAAGATCTCTAACGTCAAGGTCGTTATTTTTTCCTTTTTTCCCTAGAATTTCATTCTTCCATAGCTTGCTATATTGTACTTGGATTAAATCTTGCTGAGCTTTTATAGCTTCTTCTGTTGTTAGTTTTAACCCGTTTCTTTCAGCGGTAGTTGCAGCTTTGATTAGATCAATACGTTTTTCAATGAGGTTATTTATAATCTCGTTCGTTTCCGCTATTTTGTTCGTGACCTTGGATAGTCTCTCGGAATCTTTTTCTGCTTTGCTTTTCCCCTTGAACATACTGAAGATCTTGGTGACAACTTGAAGAGCTGCGGATACTATTGCTAGTATCACGGAGGCGGTCTCAACCGCTTTAATTGCTTTGGCGGCGGCGTCACTCATCCCTTCAACTGATTTAATTGATCCAGTGGTTAGCGTGATGATACCATCAATCATTGATAATATCGCGGTGCTTATACTACCCGCAGAAGACAATAACTCTCCGGCAGTTCCCCCAATACTATCACCTATCTCTTTGAATTGTTCATCTACTTTAGATAACGTCTTGTAAAGTTCTTGCCAATCTTTTACACTTCTTTTGTCTGGCGAAGTACTTGTCTTCTTTTTTTGATTGGCTATTTCTTTTTCTAAAGTCACTACTTTAGCTATAGCTTCTGCGAGTTTATCACCGCCCACGCCTGCGATTTGTAAAGATCCTAGTAATGCTCTAGCTTCACGTAATCTTTTTTGAAGTTCTTCCATTGAAAATGTGGCAATTTGATTCATCCAAATCTCGAATTCTTCATTTCGAGATGCGAATTCCATTGCTATTTCCTTTAAAGCTTCTTCTTTCTGGTAATTCAATTCATTGATGGCACTATCTATCTCGCTAGCGTTTGAAGTTGTTCGTCTAGATTCTAAAGTTTGCTTATCTTTAGCGTACTTGTCATCGATACTTCTCCTTTTGGCATCAAAATCTTGATATTGTTTTAGGAGATCGTCAAGTTCCTTTTTGTATACCTCTGCGGTATCTTTGTTTTTAATGTTTTCGGCAGAAGTGAAAGCTGTCGATACTTGAATGTTTTGTTCGGTCGTTAATTTCCCGCCTTGCTCTTTAGCCCATTTATCGGCAAGTTTTTTTATCTCGGTAATTCTTCTTTGATAGTCAAGATTGATTTGAGCGATCTCTTTTTCCGTACCTTCTTTCATGAGTTCGATACGGGAATTTTGGTTTTGTTCCTCCAGGGAAAGGAGTTCTTCGTTGATTTTTTTTACAGTTTCTAGCCTTCTCTTTTCCGCATCTTTTGTGGCTTTTGAAGCACCTGTTATCGCTTCTTTTTCTTTATTTAACTGATCAATTCGTTTTTGATAATCATTAAACTCCTTGCTTGTGGTTGATGTTTCTTGAAGATCTTTTAATGCTTTAATTTCATCTTCGTACCATTTAACTGTTTTCTTTACTTCTTCACCACGTTTAGCTGCTTCTTCTTTAGCTCTTTTTTCTGCTTCTTCTTGGGATTTGATGTCAGAATTTATTTTGTTTAAGATGGAATTTTGTTCTCCTAATTCTTGATTTAATTCTTTGAGACGTTTGTTGGCTTTGTTTAAACGTTCCCCTCTATTTTTAACTGCAGTTTTATTTAGAAAATCGATCTCTTTCTTTATTGCGGATATAGCATTTTGAGTCTCTTTTATTTTAGTTTCGGCATCAGCCTTGTTTTTTTCACGTATAGCTTTGGCTAGACGATCATTTAATTCTATTAGATTTACGGTCTTCAAGGATTCAAGATCCATATCTTTAAAATATTGTGGATCTATTTTTCTCAGACTTTCTAATGCAAGTTGACGTGAGTATGTTGCATTCGTCTCGTCGCTCGCAATCCCAATTAATGTTTTAATCTCTTCTGCTTGTTTTTCTGCCTCTTTGTTAAATTTTTCAAGGGCTATTCTTGCTGTATCAGTTTTCTTTGTGAACTGGTATAGGGCTGTCCCCACCCCGACTAAAACAGTTGCGAGTAGTACGTAAGGATTTGCTTTAGTGGCAAGATTAAAAGCTATTTGCGCATCTTTGGCGGTTCGTATTGTTTTGGCAAGTGATAACCATGTAGATATAGTTTGAATTGATACAGATATTTTTTGCGCGGCAGCAACAGCAATTAAAGAAGCTTTATAGGTTCCGTAAGTTGCGATGAGAATTTTTAGAATATTAAGAACCTTCTCGTAATTTTCAACTATATATGTGGCTCCAGAGATGACGTCAGAGATAATCCCTTCATTGGCTTGGCCTATGTTGTTAAACATCATGTCTAGTGCATCGCCAAGGTTAGATATTTGTCCAGTAATTGTTTTACTTTGATTCTCCATCAAATTGTAGAACTTGCCTCCTTCGTTTGTCATTTGCTCGATGACTTTTCTCACATCCTCGAATCCAATTTTGCCGGCGGTAACCATATCGTTTATTTCCGAGGTCGTTTTACCGTACATGTCGGCCAAACCTTGTAAAACGGGGATACCAGAAGATTGGAATTGCAGCATATCACGTGCGTATAATCTCCCTTGCACGGCTGTTGTTCCATACAAGAAAGTAAGACGTTCCAAAGGAAGCCCTAATCCTGCAGCCACGTTTCCTAACCGGATCAAAGTTTCGTTCACGTCTTCAGCCGCAAAACCATAGGCAAGTAATTGTCTAGCTCCATCAGCTACACCTTTTAAATCAAATGGCGTTTTAGCTGCTGTTTCGACAAGTTGACTCATGAGTGCGGCTGATTTTTCCTGACTACCTAATAACGTTGTGAAAGCTACTTCTAGTTGTTGGAATTGTCCCCTTGTTTCGGCTATTTTTCTAGCTATATCTAATGACAAGTACGCCGTGGCGGCTTGTTTCATACGGGTCCATGCTGTACTCATTACATTACCTTGTTGATCCGTGATAACCCCCATGCGTGTCACTTCTTGGCGGTATCTTGCTGCCGTTTTGACCAAATCGTTAATGTCTAATTTTGCCTGTATATTTAATTGCCCGTCTGCCATGATATTATCCGAATATGTTTTCTCCTGTTATGATATTATTTTTTTTACTTTTTCTCTTGCCTCTTCCGTGCTTGCCATCGTCTTCTTCATCGTGATCGTAAGAGGGAATGCATCCTAACAACATTTGCAGGTTCACCCAGCTTATGCCGGACATCGCTGTTCTAACATCCATGTGCAACCCTTCTATTGCAGCGTACCATATTGCCCAAGGGGAGTCACTTTTGTTGGAGTCGCTATCCTTAGGTTTCTTTTTAGGAAAATTATATTGGTCAAAAAAAAACTGGTATTCAAGCGATCAACGTACAACTCTTGTAAAGAGGTAAATTCTTTCTCTCCAAGGTGCATCGTGATATATTCCCTGTTTTTCTCCCGGTCTTGTGGATTCCTGAACATGATAACTAACGACATATCTAGCATACGTTGAACGTCTTGCATGTGATTTAAAGTCGCTCCAAGTAAATCGTATTTGGCATCTTCCTCCGTGATGTCATTCATCCGTGAAACTAGAGCGTCAATATCCAGTAATTGCCCGAACGTGAGAGGCAATACTTTAAAATTCTTTTGCCCTATTTTAATCACTGTAGGGGATTCATTCGCTTCTTCTGAAACTCTTTGTTGTACGGTTTTACTCATCTTTATTTTATTTGAAACGGGAAGTTTGCACCTCCCGTTTTGATCGTTCGTGTTGTTAAATTACTCGGAAATCACCTTGTGACGATAATTACCAATAACATTACCGTTCTTGTCTTTGTTACCTAACAATGTACCGCTTAATGACAGCGTGAGCAGCCCGGATTTTCCTCTCGTACCGGTTACTTTAGCGATAACCTTGACAGGCATGTATTCCCATTGCCTTTGCGCATACCCGGCAACTTTTTTGTCCACGATTTTTATTGCCTGTAACGGCAGTTCAAAGGATGGATTGTTGACGTAATAACCGTTATTGGGGTCCTCGGCGGTTTCGTTCAGCTTGTCACCAAGCCAGTATTTTAAAGATTCAGGGGAAAGGTCGTATGATACGAGGTTGAACGTTTTGCGGCCTTTTTCTGTCGTTAATTGAAGCAATGGATCGTCCATGTCTTCTACCATGATGTCTTCAACGGTATCATCATCCTTGTCTTCTGTCACGGAATCAATTTGGATTAACTTGAAATCCCGTGTCGTGACACCGGATGCGAAATCTGGGAACTGTCCGGCGGTTTCTCCTGACGTGTTCGCGGTTTGGAAAGTGATACTTTCTATACCATGTGAAATATCTGCTGCATCAGCCATAATTTATAAATTTAAATAGGTTACTTTAATTTTAAAATTTCTGTAATAAGTTTTATTGTCATCCTTGAAATCCTCGTGATCAATCACGGAGAATGTGAATTTACCGAACGTGGTGAAATACTGGCTAAAGACATCTTTTTCTTGTCTGAATAATTGGTAAACGTTATCACTTATCTCTTCGATTCGGTCAACATTTTTGATTCCCTTGTCTCGTTCTGGTACGTGAACGTTGACATTAATCTCTCCGTTGGCAATAACACTTTCGTGATCATTGTCAAGCGGTATTATCTCGATATAATCACCAATGTAATCAGGGTCACGGGTGTCTTTCCTGAACACGGGGACGCCATTAGTTTTTCCATTTAAAACCTTGTACACCGATAATTCAACGTCGTAATCTATCATTTGAATCCAGCTTTTTTTAGTACTCGTTCGATCATATCATTGACTTCTTTTTGCAAGTATTTTCCTGATCTTGATAAAACGTTAAATCCCTTGCTCTCCACTGGTCTTGCGTAATTCATCCCGGCTACAACGATGAGAGTGTACCCATCACCAGCGTTTTTAGCTAGTTCAGTGGCGTATTTTTCTCCCTCTTTAATTCCATTATCTCCACTCTCGCTTCCCCCGCTAGCCTGTTGAAATCCACCCCTACGAATTATTTTTCCGTCTTTTACAAGTATAAAACCAATAGAACTCCTCAAGTTGCTAGTCCTATTCTTGTAACTGCCATTTTTTTTAGCGTTGATTACGACTTTAGGTCCTATAACTTCGATGAAATTGAACCGAATCGCCCTGTCTAAATCTTTAACTTTCCTTTCTAAAAGCTGGGATAAAGACTTGAGCATGTCATGATCGTATGCTAAACCGTCTTTCATTCCACTTCAATTAAATAATCAAACATCGTTGACAAGCTATTCGCTACAGTCCCAATGACATTTTTTATCGTTCCGTCTTCCTTGCTCAGTCTCACGTGTGCCCCTCTACCCGGAAGATGGTTAGGATCAATAGATTTAGGGAGAAATACAGAATAAGATCGGACATAAGTACCACTTGCGGTTCTCGCACTTTCTGTTTCAATCCTGCAAGGGGATAGCTTGATATACGATGCTTTATCTATTTCGTTAGAAACGACGGGAGATCCTGTCTCGGGGTTGTATTGTATTTCCCCGGGGTTAGGAACTCCCGATCCCTCTAAAATTTCTATCGTGTCATTGTAATAATACATTACCAAGTTGGAGTATAGTCCTTTAGCGTGTTATCTCCCAAAACGTTCGGCAATCCAAGTTCGTTAGCGAGCAAGGAATACCACGTCAAGATATTATCCGTTAACCAGCTAACAGAGAATTTTCCTTCCGACACGTTTGCTTTCGGGAGGATGGAAGAAAAGCTATTGTACAAAGCTTTCTTGGCAACGCTCACGTCAACTTCATCGTCCGGGTTAATTCCTTCTGCTTGTTTTATGCCTTCTAGCAAGTTTGATATTTTGCCGGGAGACATGTACAGGTCAGATAACTCGTTTGATATGTATTCCTTGTACGTCATGTTACTTGTTTTTTTCGTTTTTCCTTGTCTTATCCAGTACTTCCTTCTCAACCAATCCTAAAGAGGCGAGATAATTCGCTCTTTGATCATCGAAATTCTCGAAGGTGCCTTTTTTATACACCTTCGAAAAATTGTCTTTATCCCTGAACTCTTTTAGAATCTTAACTTTCATGCCTGTACTGTTTCGATGTCTTGCGTGTAAATACGCTCAACGTTATAGATTACCGGAACAACACGTGCTTGAGAAGTCGTGTATTCACGTAATGACGGACGATTTACCCTGTATTTAGAAACAAGTATGTATTGATCTGCCGTTTGATATGAAACACCCGCAACAGGGTGATTCATCTCGGCTAATCGGGTCCATACAAGACTACCAATTTTATTGTCGCAGACAAAAACGATTGTTCCTTTTTTCCATGGCTTCTCGTTTGTTTTAACACCGTTTTTCTCGTACTTGATAGTGCGGTCAACCTCTTCTATAGTAAACCCAAATTTGTTGTTCAAAACGGCATTTACTTGGTCTTTCCCTAGAACGGGAACGGAAGTTCCTACAAAGCCTTGAATAAAGGCAAATTGTTCTCTAGCCTGCTTAGATGCGGCAAAAGCATCGATCCAGTACTTATCTGCGTAAGCTTTGATAATCACGTTACCATCTTCACTCGCCTTATTCACGACTTTATTGATGTCATCAATAGGCGTGGCGGTGTCAACGTTGCCATTCCATTTTACCTTAACCCCGAACTTGTTTGCATCGAGGTACCCGTAATTTACTCGAACTCCAGAGCCAACGTTATTATTGTCAGCTAAAGCGATACCAGTGGATAAACCCTGCAAGAACATTCCTTCGAGTCGTTCATAAACACCCGCGATAACACGAGGACCATCTTCAAAGATTTTTTGAACAATGGTGTTGATGTCCATACCTTGAGCGATCATAGCGTCAATGTCTGACATCTGTTTCTCGTTTAAGAATAATTCCATCCCTAATTTCGGGAGATTCCCACTTGCTCTACTCAAAGAATCTCTAGATTTTAAGGGTAGGGGAGAATCCATCGCAACAACATCAGCCGCCACTCTTGTGTACATTCCAGACAAGACTTCCCATCTCCCGTCTACAGAGTAAACAGGTGTCAATAATTGTTTGAATAGGTACGACAATCCTGTTTGTTTTTTGTCATTTAATTTTTCCACGATACTCAAAACGAGTTTTGGGAAATACCTTTGGATGTATTCAAAATAAAGTGATTTTTCCATTTTTTTAGTCCTCCTGATAATCAATTAGTGGTAACGCTGTCTTTACTTCTTCAAGGATTGTGTCCATTGCAAATGGTGTTGCCTTGGGATTAATTGTCCCTCTCAGCATGATTGCCGCTATCGGTTTTTTGACCGAAATTGATGCAACTAAATATCCTGCATACGAGGCTTCTTCTGGTAGTGTACCATAAGCATCACCGCCCTCGTTCAGAGGCATTGGTTTGTAAACACCAGAACTATCCTTGATGATTACATGCCCGGCTTTAATAACTGGATGTGGAAAACCTGCAACATCCAGAGTAACACCTCCGCGAACCCCGTCAAAGTGATTAACGATAACAATGTTATCCAAATCTGTGACGATTTCTTCTTTTTCGTTTACTAAATCTACTACTGTTCCCATTTTTTAAAAACTCATGTGTTCAACAATGCTATCCGCTTCTTCTTTGGAAATTTCTCCCTTGGATTGCGGGAATGGATTTACTCCCGGTAGTCCCTTGTCAATTTGACGTTGTTTATAATTCGTGAGATGTTTGGAAATCCCATCGTTGTCTAAAGAATCGGGAATACTCAAAAATTCCAAATCTCTTTCGTCTATACCCAACCTTTTAAGTTCTCCGGAAATAAATGATTGCCGATTGGCTAAATCTTTTTCTTGTCTGAACTTGACATTTTCATCTTGAAGACGTTCTATTATTTTGTCTTGTTCTTCCTTGTAAGTTTTAAACCATGCTGGCATTTGATCGGGTTCTTCTTCTTTTTTAGGAGTGCCCCCTTGAGATTTTTCCAGTTCGTCATATTTTTTTTGTAGTTCCGATTTCTCGGTTCTAACCTTGTCAATGTCGCCCCGGAACGATTTTAATAAGATTTCGACCCCTGCGATTGCAGTTTCGATTTGAGATTCTTCGGTAACGTTCCCGGATAGATATTCGGCCACGCCATCGAAGGCTTTGTCCCCGAACCCTAAATTCTTGTATTTAGTTTTCAAGGCAGATAGAATTTTTTCTTTCATTTTTAGGCAATAAAAAAAGGACGAAAGCCTAATAGCATGTTTACTATCAGGCCCTCGTCCTTGTTTGTAATTCCGTTCTTTAACACTAGGTTGCCTGCAACTTCACAGGCCTGATTGTATGACAAATATAGATAATTATCATGTTTAAAGCAAATATTTTCAACGAATTAACCACGTTAATTTAAGAATTAAACTATTTTTTTGAAATGATTTGTTTGCAAAAGAGCATGAAGTATGCAAAAAGTTTGCAAATTATTTTTATTGTAGTTGTAATGATATGATATTTAGTAGTATATGGTTGATTTTATTTTGCTTTGGGAGCAGAGGGTCGCAGGTTCGAATCCTGTCACCCCGACAGATAGACAGCCACGAGAGTGACTGTTTTTTTATTTGAATAAAATGCGTATCTTTGTCCCTATAAATTTAATACTTACACGAATGAAGATGTCTAAATAAACAAGTCGGTTGTAAAACCGGTAAAGTCTCCAAAGTCTACGTGATAGGAGCATCGGGTTTTATTAATTGTTTTATGTGCAGCATACAATTGTCTTGAAGTTGTAGTGAGCCGACTTTTAATTTAGGAATCATGTGTACCATCCAAAGTATTCATTTGTTATTCCGAACAGGTTACGTGAAAACAAGTTTTTAAAAGAACTTGTGAGAGATTCGTGTACATGTTTCCGCCCGAAATAAGTCAATCCGGTATTCATTTTTTTTTATTTGAAGTTTTATGAGTGAGATTATAGTGAAACAGGTTATGTATAGCCATGCAGATAAGGAACTTTTGTTTCAGAATATTAGTTTTCGGGTTCCGGACGGGAGTAAGGTTGCGTTGATCGGGAATAATGGTTCGGGGAAGTCAACGCTGTTGCGGATGATTGCGGGTGATTTGCAACCCGTATCGGGAGAGATCATTGTCTCGGAAAAGCCTTATTATATTCCGCAGCACATGGGACAATTCGATTCGTGGACCGTGGCTGAGGCGTTGCAGGTGGAGCGGAAAATAGAAGCATTGCACGCGATACTTGGCGGGAGTGTTGATGTAGAGTTTTTCACGATTCTAGGAGATGACTGGGATATAGAGGAGCGGAGTCGTTCGGCGTTGGAGTATTGGGGATTACTGAACGTGAAACTTGGTCAAAAGATGTCTTCACTGAGTGGGGGAGAGAAAACGAAGGTTCTTCTGGCAGGGATTCAAGTACATTCACCGGGGGTAATTTTGTTGGACGAACCGACGAATCATTTGGATAGAGGGAGTCGAGAGAAATTGTATGATTTGATTTGTCGGGGAAGTGCAACCCTACTCGTGGTGAGTCATGATCGGGTATTGTTGAATTTGCTGTCGACGATGCTGGAGTTGGAACGTAAAGGGATAGTGCTTTATGGTGGAAATTATGATTTTTATAAAGAGCAGAAAGAGATACATTTGAATGCACTGCGTGAGCAGGTCGAGGAGAAACAGAAAGAGCTACGGCTGGCTAAAAAGATTGCCAAGGATGCGGCAGAACGACAGCAGAAACGGGAAGTTCGGGGAGAAAAGCAAAGTTTGAAGAAAGGAATTCCCCGGATTATGATGAATACGTTGAAGAATAAGGCGGAAAAGTGTACTTCCCATTTGAGAGATGTGCATGAGGGAAAAATAGATGCGATTTCCATGACTCTTTCGGAAAGCCGGGCGGCCTTGCCGGGTGTGGAACAAATGAAAGTAGATTTTAACCCGTCGCGATTACACGAGGGAAAAACCTTGGTTACAGCTCGTGGCGTTAATTTCAGCTATGACGTGGAATTATTGTGGGAACATGCGCTTTGTTTCGAGATCAAGAGCGGGGAACGTGTCGGTTTGGATGGAAAAAACGGTTCGGGAAAGACGACGTTATTAAAATTACTACTCGGACAATTGGAGCCGACAGAAGGCGTGTTGAGCCGGGGGGATTTTAAATATGTATATGTGGACCAAGAGTGTTCTTTGTTGCGGGACAATTTGACGGTCTATGAGCAGGCAGAATGTTTTAACGAGCAGAATATCCCGGAGCATGAGTTGAAGATACGATTGAATCGTTTCTTGTTTCCCCGGGAGGTCTGGGATAAACCTTGTTGTAAATTAAGTGGAGGAGAGCGGATGCGTCTCGTGTTGTGTTGTCTGATGATCGGTAATAACACGCCTGACGTATTTGTGTTGGATGAACCTACGAATAATCTGGATATATTGAATATTGAAATTATAACTTCGACTATTAAGGATTATCGGGGAACAGTGATTGCTGTCTCACATGATCGGAGTTTTATGAATGAAATTGGAGTGAGTAGGTATATAGAAGTATAAATCCATCAAAGGCGCTTTTGAACAAATTCATTTTGTTCTGCTCTTCAACTTGTGTAGAGAAACAAGTGTAATCTAACCGTGAAGTAATCGAGAAACTACCTCTCGTTCGTTGCTTATTCAGAGCTTAAGCGGGGCTTATTCTATCCGGGCTGCATGAGCCACGAGTAAGCTCTGAATCAGTTTCGAAAAAGAGGTATTTTCTCTCTTAATTCTCGGTAGGATTCCTATTACTTCTTTTCAAATGTATATACCGCCCTGAATTTTGTATTTTCCCACTAGATATAAACACTGATAATTTCTTACCTTTGTAATCAACTAAAAATATGGCAACATGAATAGCAAGTTGGTTGATTTATTAAAAGAAGTGGATTTATTGAAAGTGCGGTTATCATCCTTGCGTCCTTTACCTGTTGAGGCGTTAAAGAAAATACAAGATGCTTTGGATATAGAATACACTTACGAGAGCAACCGTATAGAGGGAAACACCCTCACTTTACAAGAAACAGCACTTGTTGTGAATGAAGGAATCACCATTTCTGGTAAATCCATGCGTGAACACTTGGAGGCAATCAATCATGCAGAGGCTATTGACTATATAAAGGAGGTTGCCCAACAGGATATTGAAATAAGCCAAAGGACAATCAAGGAGATTCATGCACTTGTGTTACATGGCATAGATAGAGAGAATGCTGGAAGTTATAGAACCGTACCTGTAATGATCTCGGGTAGCACACACGTACCGTCTCAACCTTGTTTGTTAGAGAAACTAATGGAAGATTTCATGCTTGCATTTCAAAGCATGGAAAAAGAAAATATTCATCCTGTTATTATCGCCGCTTACTTGCATGGTGAACTGGTGAGGATACATCCATTTATAGATGGTAACGGGCGTACTTCTCGACTTCTGATGAATCTTTATTTACTGCAAAAAGGTTATACTATCGTTACTCTTAAAAGTGATAATGATATGAAGTTACGTTATTACAAGGCTTTGGAGGTTTCTCACACGGAGCAACAACATGATGATTTTTACTTGCTAGTTGCCGAAGCGGAAAAAGCTTCTTTGGAGAGGTATATTTCTATTTTAGAATGAAAAATAACTTCATTTGTTAGAATGTTTCTGTAATTAAAGATATTCACGTGTGTAATTTCCTTGTATGGTAAAGTTGGAAATAGAATGTCAAATCAATATATTATCATACATATAAATGTTTGATATTCTGCAATATTCATTTGGTTTCCTTGCTTGCAAGTAGTACCTTTGCAACACGTGAACGAACAACCTGATTTACTTACTGTTGTTTGCATTCTTGTTTGTTAGAAATTCTTGGTAAAGTTATCCATATATTAACGCTTTGGTTTGCTCGATATTTTCTTTCAAGTAATGGTTACGAATGGCGTGTTCTTCTAGCAAATCAACTTCTCTTCCCAAAATATCTTCTAAAGCGTATTTCAGATCAAAGAAATTACTAAAATAATCTATTACTTGTGCTTTGTCGAAATTAACTATAAAATCAACATCACTCTCTTTGTTGAAACGATTCGTGAGGATAGAACCAAACACGAATAATTTACGAACCTTGTACTTCTTGCACAAGGCAATTATTTTATCCATATTTAATTCTATTAAATTCATGTTGTCATTCTTCTTTCTGTAAAGATAGTGATTGTTGAAGACAAAACAAAAACGTTGGGAATAACAACTTCGTTTTAACTCTTGGTTTAACTTTCAGTCGAAAACCGACATTAAAAACACCCTAAAACAGACCATGCTATTAAAACAAAAGAGAGTTAGAATTTAACTTCCAACTCTCTGAAATTCAATATTTCCTAGCGGAAAGAGGGGGATTCGAACCCCCGAAACCCTTTAGAGGTTTACACGCTTTCCAGGCGTGCCAGTTCAGCCACTCCTGCATCTTTCCAAATGCGGGACAAAGATAGAAATTATTTTTAATGAACGTGTATGTTTTGGATTATTTTTGATGTTAAATCGTTGTGAGTTGGAAGTCAGTGAATAATATGTTAGAACCTTGCCTTGGTTTGCGGGTTACCTTTGATGATCTTGTTTTTCGGACAATCTATATATTTGTCGGTTACTCGCGTCGTACCCTCTTGGGAGTCTCGTTAGTAAGTTAACGGGAAGTCAACGGGAAGTTAACGGGAAATCAACGAGCGAACGCGGAGAATTTGTCACGGATCTTTACTGGACTTGTAATGGACTAACTAACGAGACACCCAAGAGAGTATACTGCAATACTGGCGAGAGTGTGGTAAGTGAAATACGAAAAAAGCGGTCCCGTTCGGAGACCGCTATGTCAAGGAATCAAACTAAGATCACTTTTTGGTGCGTGCTTCAGTGACCGATTGATTAAAAACATTAAATAATCGTAGTGTGCTTTTCGTATCAAGATTACTCACTCCTTGACCAAACAAATATAGTAATTTTTTATTATTCAACAATGCTAATTTCGTTTAGTAAATTTGACGCCCCTGCGTATTTGTCTATAATCCACAGTACAAAACGAATGTCAACGCATACACATTTATTATATTTCGGATTGTAATAAAGGTCTCCGGCCATGGATTCCCAGTTGCCGTCGTATGCCAAACCGATCAATTCGCCCTTGGCATTGATCACCGGACTGCCGGAATTTCCTCCTGTGATGTCGAGATCCGTGGCGAATCCGGTATAAAGTTTTCCGTCTTTATCGGCATAACGTCCCCAGTCTCCTTTTTGAATGGCAGCCCAGCAGTCCGGGTTCAAGTCAAATTCCGGGTCATTTTCCACGTATTTTTCCTTGTAACCATCGATGGAAGAACGGTAATCGTAAGTCACTCCGTCTTTAGGGGAGTAACCGCCAACAGTTCCGTAGGTGATTCGCATTGTCGAGTTCGCATCCGGGGGAAGCACGGTTCCCTTGTTCATCTCGACAAGAGCCTCCATGTAAAGCGTGCGTAAAGCACCTATCTTTTGGTTATTGTCTTTTAAATAATCACGCAGTTCGTAGTTTTTCGTTTGGGCGGATTTCGTGATCAGGTATGCCGGGTCTTTGTCGATTGTTTTTTGGTCAACACCCTTGTCTAACCAAGCAAACAAGCGTTCTTTCGTTGTTAGTACGGAATTTTTGTAAACATAGTCCGTCAGTTTCTGGTAGTCACCTTTGAATTTTTTTACGAGGTTACCAATTTCTTCCGGGAAGAATTTCGGGTCGATATTATTCACGTATAACTCGATCATGGCAGTGAAGACCTTGCGGTCAACCTGCTCGTCATAGTCCTTGAAATATTGTTCGCAGAAATGTCTCAGGTTCTTGCATTGTGCGCAGTCTTTGTGTAGGACACAACATCCTTGTTTTTCCATGGCACTTTCGAATCCTTTAAAGCGCATGGCGAGACGGGTTAAGTCTGCCCCGTTTATGATAGCCTCCCGGTGGAAGATGGCGGTGGCCATATAGGGAGCGGAGAATGCATAGCAAGCTCGTAATTCCTCTATTAGGTTACCATATTTAGCCTTGCGGGTGGGATCTGCGTTAATCCATGCGGTTAGTTTCGCCTCTTCGGCTGTTTTAAGGCCGACAACATCATATTTTTTTGTGTATTCACATTCACCGATGGCGTATTTCCAGTAGTTGCTGTTCATGAAGTATTTGGAAGCGTATTGGAGGTTGATCTTCTCGTCGGCATTCATGGCTTCCCTCAGGATAGCTAATTTCGTGTCCCGAACCTTGATCATGGCTGGATTCGTGATGTTAATTTTCTCGCTTACCCCGAAAGATGGCGTGTAGCGGGCAGTTGACCCCGGGTAGCCCAATACCATGGCGTAGTCACCTTCCTTAATCCCGGCTACTGACACGGGTAACACGTATTTCGGTGTGATCGGCTGGTTGTCCGGAGAGTATTTGGCCGGGTTTCCATCCTTGTCACCGTACACCCGGTACATGGCAAAATCTCCTTTATGCTGTGGCCACGACCAGTTATCCGTGTCTTTCCCGAATGCCCCGAAGCAAGTGGGAGGAGCCGCCACAAGGCGCACATCCTCGTACACTTTATAATAGAATAAATAATATTTGTTGCCTCGCAACATGGCCGCACACGAGGTCTCGTATCCTTTCTTCGCATATTTCTTCTCGATCACGGAGTTGGCCCTTCTGGAAGTGTAGGGGGCCGTTTCGTCGTCTTTCTCGAAACTTTTCAGTACTTCCCTGTACTCGTCCGTGACGTCGATCACCCGATCTAGGAACATGACCGTTTTGCCCGGAATACGGATTTCTTCACCTTGATTCTTTGACCAAAAACCATTTTTCAAGTAATCGTGTTCAAGACTACTCAACTTCTGGATGTCGTCGTAAGCGCAATGGTGATTCGTGATCATCAAGCCGTTTTTGGAGACCATACTTCCCGTGCAGCTTCCGAAATCTAGGGCCACGATGGCATCCTTTAAAGAAGGAGCGGTTTCACTATATATTTCTTCTGCCGAGAGTTCAACCCCTTTGGCTTTCATTGCCTCGTAATTGGTTTGGGCCATAAGATGGATCAGCCACATACCTTTGTCAGCTTTTGCTGTAAACGTGCTACCTGCAATTAAGAGGGCGGCAATAATGCTTTTGATAAATGTTGTTTTCTTCATGCCGTTATTTTTTTGGTAATAATACGAATTCCATTTTATTTTTCTGTCCAAACACGGTTTTGGCGAATTTACGAATATCTGATGGTGTTAGACCATTCATCGTGTTTTCGTAATTCGTGAAATTGTCAATTCCGTATCGGTAATAGTCTGATAAAGTTTCCAGCCAATAAGAATTGGTGGAAATGTTTGTCTTGTAAAGTTTGTTGAAATAACGTTGCGCATTTTCCAATTCGGAAGATGAGGGGCCATTTTTGACGAGATCATCGATTTCTTTCTGGACAATCGCCAGCATTTCGTCGGCCATGAAGGGGGCCGTGTCGAAATTCACCTCTATCGTGATCTGGTTTGTCGGGACAGCCTCTTCCGTGGCATTCACGCTGACGCTGTATGCTCCCCCTTTTTCCTCACGGATGGATTTCATGTATCTGTCCCGGAGAATATAGCGGAAGGCAGCCGAGAGAATTTTGTTTTCAGCGGAGTAGGGGAGTTTTGCCGTGTAAAGCACGCTGATTGAAGCTTTGTCGGTTGTCAATTCTTTCTCGATATGCCGGATGATTTTTCCCTTGGCGTAACGCACGTGGTTATCTTTGTATTCCTGCTTTACCCCTGTTGTCGGTAGAGAGGCGATGTACGTTTCCACGAGTGGTTTTAATTTTTCTAAGTCAATGTCTCCCGTGAAAATGAACGTGAAGTCTCCGGCATTGGCAAAACGTTCTTGGTATATTTGTTTTGTCTTTTCGAAGGTGATCGTGTTTACTTTTTCAAGGGTTAGGCTTGTTTTCCTCGGGTGATGGTTGTATTTCACGCCTTGAACTTCTTGACTATACTCGGCTTTTGGGAGGCCCTTGCGATTATTTAGTGTACTTTTTATTTTTTCAATTTGATGGTTAAACTCTTGTTGGTCAAAGTTCGGTTCCGTGACATAAAGATGGATCATTTGCATCAAGGTTTCTAGGTCCCGTTTGGCGGCATACCCGCTCAATGTTTCGTAATACTCCCCGATTTCCGGCGTGAGGGAGATGACCTTCCCGACATTGATTTGTTTTAAATCGGCCCGGGAGAAATTCTTCACTCCCATGAGTTGGCAGAAATTGTTGGCCATGAATCCATTGGCAAGTTCTTTTTCCGGCAGAGTGGAGGTTCCTCCTTCGCTGAATCCTTTGATGTCAACAATGTCTTTTTTGTTCGGGTATGATTTTATGATGACCTTTGCGCCGTTTGAAAGAGTCCATTCAACAGTACCCATCGTGTCATTCTTCTTCTCTTCTAAAATGTTCCCGGATTGCGGTGTCTTCGTGATTAACCGGGTGTCTTTTAGAGTCCGGTGAACATAAGGCATGATGTTTTGGTTTTTGGCGTTCCGGACGGTAGCGATTAACTCATGTTCGCCGGGATAACTGATGTTTTCTCGCCGGGGACCGAGTATCGTGATGAGTATGTTGTCATCAGAGAACATCTCTAGGGCTCCAAAGAAGAAAAGGCCAAATCACCTTTCAGTCTCACAATC
>ENA-ORSY01000269-ORSY01000269.1-human-gut-metagenome-genome-assembly--contig:-NODE-269-length-56582-cov-20.001238_pt1 | contig 56582 bp, 53 predicted proteins | sample MGYA00242193_ERZ509160 | MGnify/ENA primary metagenome ERZ509160 (study PRJEB26280, sample SAMEA2338670) | human gut metagenome | biome: human gut; feature: human-associated habitat; material: faeces...
TCCGCACGATGTCCAAGTTCTACAACTATTCCTTCAACAACACGCTGCTCATTGCCATGCAGAAGCCGGAGGCAACCTATGTCGCCGGTTATACCTCGTGGCAGCGTAACTTTGACCGTCAGGTCATGAAGGGCGAAAAGGGCATCAAGATTCTTGCTCCCGCGCCGTACAAGACGCAGGAAGAGCGTGAGAAGATTGACCCCGTGACGCAAAAACCGGTGATCGGCGCAGACGGAAATGCTGTCACGGAGACGGTCGAGGTTCTGCGTCCCGCCTTCAAGGTGGTGAGCGTCTTTGATGTTTCTCAGACGGACGGCAAAGAGCTTCCAGACATTATCGTTGATGAGCTGAAAGGCACCGTCGAAAACTACGAGGCGTTCTTCGATGCACTCAAGCAAGAGTCTCCCGTCCCCATTTCCTTTGAGGATATTCCGGGCGGCGCGAAGGGATTCTTCTCTCCGGTTGAAAGTCGCATTGCCATTCAGGAGGGCATGAGCGAAATCCAGACGGTCAAGACCGCCATTCACGAGATCGCTCATGCCAAGCTCCATGCCTTCAAGCCGGACGAGAAAGCCGCTCCCGAAGATAAGAAGGATCGGCATACCAAAGAGGTTGAGGCAGAAAGCGTAGCCTACACTGTCTGCCAGCGGTACGGCATTGAAACCTCGGACTACTCTTTCGGGTACATCGCTGGTTGGTCATCCGGCAAGGAAACTAAGGAGTTGAAAAGCTCTCTGGACACCATCCGCAAGACGGCGGCTGAGATGATCGAGGGCATTGACGCCAAGCTCAAGGTGCTGCTGGCAGAGAAAGCACAGTCCACAGAGAAAGATGCCGAAGCGCCCGCAGAGCCGATGCAGGAAGTCCCCATTTACCGAGAGACGGCAAATTACGCCTACGAAGCCGGTGAGCTGGAAGCATATCACGCCTCTCTTGCAGCAAATGAGGATTGCCGCAGCGCGATTGAAGCTGCAATCAGCGGCAATTACGCTGAGAATCGGCTGGATGCGGATGCTGCCGTCAAAAGTGTTCTTGAGCAATTCTCGCCGGAGCGCATCCGATATGTTCTCGCAAATACCATTCAGCAGAAGGATTTTGACGGACGGATTCCGCAGCCTCTCAAGGAATGGGCGAAGAATGTTGAAGTCTGTTCGGAGAATGCCTCACGCTTTCTTGTGGACAAATGCAATCCCGGTCTGACTGCGGTTTTCGTCGATGCGTTCCGGAATCAGACTGAGCCGCAAAAGGATGTCGCTTCCGAAAAGGCAGAGGAAAGAGATCCGGAAGTCGTTGCGTGGGAAAACGATGAGATTACCTCTATTGAGGTAAAAACCGTGGAGGTCAAGTCTCCCTTTGCGCCTTTGCCGGAGAAAGCAGATGCTCCCAAGCCCCACCGCCTGACGCCGGAGGAAAAGAAGATCAAGGATGCCGTCATGGACACGCTCAAGGGGCAGATCGCCTACCATAACGACGGCATGAGGTCAACCTACCGCTCGTCCGAGCAGTCATTCCGCACGATGGCGCAGTACAAGGTGAAAATCGAGGGCAGCACCGTCACCCGCAACGGTGAGCCGATGTTCAAAGTCCATCGCCGTCACGCCGCAAGAAAGACACAGGGCTGCTATCGGGAGCTGATGCCGACGCTGGAATACATCGGACGCGAGAAAGCTCAGGAAACGAAGCAGGAAAAGCCGTCCATTCGAGATCAGCTCAAGGCTGCTGCCAAGTCCCAGCCGGAGAAGAAAGCTCCTGCGAAGCAGAAATCTCACGACATTGGATTGGAGTGATGCCTATGAAGAAGAAACATACGAATGTGGATATTATCGCGGAGCTGCAAAAGCTGGTGGACTCCCATGTAGACAGTTACAAGGAGGACTTTGACATCGACAAGCGCATCATCCGCTGCGCAGCGGAAAGCAAGGAACCAGAGGATAAGGTGCTGATGTGGTTCTGCCGCCCGCATGGGACGCACTGTCTCAGAGAGAATCAGGTCTTCATTCAGGGAACAAGGGATCACAACACCTATCGGTTCTATGCAGAGCAGACCCACGACGAGTGCATTGCCCGTGTCATCGTACCGAAGGAAGTGCGCAAAGGCAAGGTGTACGGAGATGTGTTCGAGGTCAATTACCGCGAACAGGCGGCGAATGTGGCGCAGAACTCTGTTGCACCGGATCATGACCGTCTTACTTTTGCGGACGGCTATATGCTGGACGCTCCCTGCCGCAACAGCTTCGATGCAGCAATGGCTCTGGTCGGTGAGCATGGCAGCGTCAAAACTCACCAGACGCTCCCGAAGGATGCGGATGCTCTGGCGGAAGTGTTGACCAAGCAGAAAAGCCGCCGTGACAGACTGCCGGAGGCTGAGAGGACGGAGGTGCTTGCCCCTCTGCCCGTTGCAGAACTCCGCAAATATGAAGCCGTCAAACAGGCACATCCCGAAGCGCTGGTCTGCTTTGCTCAGAACGGCTATTTTGAACTGTACGGCAAGGATGCGGAAAAAGCCGCGCCTCTTCTCGGCACAAAGGTTCTGGAGAAGAAGGTGCGCGGCAAGTCCGCTATGCCGGTCACGGGCTTTCGTGAAAGTGCTTGGGTTGCTGCGTCCAAAAAGCTCTGGCAGTCCGGCGCAGATGTCCTTCTCTCAAGGGACGGCGATACCTTCAAAGACCTCAAGGGCGCAGATTACATTCCCGTTGGTGCAACACTCATGATGGACAGAATGAAGTGCCGGATCGACGCAGTTGATTATACTGCAAATGAGGTCAAGCTGACCGACATCACGAAGCCGGACAAACCCTTCAAATTCAGTGAAGACATTGCCTATGTCCGTAGCTTTGTAGAGGATGCCGGAATTGCAATTTATGACACCGTTCCGAAAAAGCCTGCTGCCCGTGAATCCATCCGCGAAAAGCTGAAAACGGCACAGAAAGCGCAGCCGTCCCAGCCGCAGAAACCGCAGAAACTAAAAGGAAAGGATATGGAACTCTGATATGAAGAACTTTACCGTAGAAGAAACCAACCTGATGTGCTGCTTTAACACCTCCAGCCGCAAGCGGCTGATCGCTGACATGAAAAGCGTTACCTTGAACGATATGGACGGAGAGATCGCAGAGTTGATGTATAAGACTGTTCGGAAGCTCGAAGCGATGACTGACGCCGAGTTTGACGAACTCTATATCATGCCGGACAGCATGATGGATGACTGAAAGGAGGATGCCTATGCCCGTATTGGATGGAGATTTTGAAGCCTTTGTCACCAATCTCGGAAAATATAACGAGGGTGAGCTGGTCGGTGAATGGGTGAAGTTCCCCACCACCGAGGAAGAAATGCAGAAGGTTTTTGAACGCATCGGGATCGGCTCTAAGGACGAGTTCGGTCAGCCCTATGAGGAATGGTTTATCACCGACTATGAATGCCCAATCTATGGCGTTCAGAAAATGCTTGGCGAGTACGAAAGCCTTGATAAGCTCAACTACCTTGCCGCCTTGATTGACGAGCTTTCCCTGAGCGATCAGGAAAAGCTCGTTGCCGTTATGGAAGCCGGATGCGATGAAGTCAGCGACATTGATGACCTCATCAATCTGACTTTCAATCTGGATTGCTATGATGTTATGCCCGGTATCAGTGACGAGTCCGATCTTGGCTATTACTACGCTCACGAAATTGGTATTTACTCCGAAAAGGATCTCGGACCGTTGGCAGACTACATCGACTATGAACGCTATGGGCGAGACATAGCAATGGATGAGCAGGGGCGCTTTACCGATGCCGGTTATGTCCGATGCACCGGTGATAGCTGGGGCAGACAGTTCGACGGTTCTCTGGATGACATTCCTGACGAATACCGGATCAGCGGCTCTGCTGAGTCTCAGGAGCAGGACAGCAGAATAACCGTTGTGGTGGTTGAACCGGAAAAAGCTCCGCGCATTGCCGATGTCGGCTCCGATCTCAAGTCTCTGCAAAGTATGGTGGGCGGTTGTATCGAAGCCGTTTACCCCTTTGATGACCCGGTTGCCATTGTCTGCAATGAGGAAGCCAAGCTCGAAGGTCTGCCCCTCAACCGCGCCCTTCGGGATGAAGACGGAGACATCTATGACATTGTTGCCGGGACATTTATGGTTGTGGGGTTGACGGAAGACAGCTTTGGTTCTCTCTCCGGCGATTTTGCACTCAAGTATGCGGAGTTCTTCAAACAGCCGGAGATGTTCGCAAAGCTGGGGGATAAAATCGTGGCGATCCCCATGATCAGCGAGGAACAGCACAAGCAGGAAGCCGTGGAACAGAAAGATTTTGAGATGAATATGGACACCTCCGGTCTGGCAGTTGCCGGTCATATCGGTACATGGCACACCATTGACCACAAAGAGGTGGACGGTCACAGCTTCTTCCTCATGGAGCATGATACCTACGGAGACGATGCCGCCTGTATCATTGTCGATGAGCGCGGCAAGCTGGTTCTCGATCAGGTCTACAACGGCTTTGATGATGACACAATGCGTCTTCTCAAGCTCGAAGTCATGGAAGTGCCGGAGATGCCTGATCCTGCGCTTTCTGTGCAGGACATGAAGAATTACGGCTACGCATGGGCTGGTGTTCTTCCTGCCGGTCAGGAAGCGGCTGAAAAGGCACTCGAAAAGGGCTGCGAGGTTTACCGGCTCTATTCGGATAACACCGAAGGCTTATGTGTGAGTGCTAAGGAGATTGCCGATCACGCTTCAAAGGGCGGAATGCTCGGTATCAGCAAGGAAAGCTGGATGGCGGCACTTGAGAAGGAAAACTATCTCAAGTCGGCTGAGATGGCAATGGAGGATGATTACGGCATGATTGACGGGATCATCAACAACGGTCCGAAGGAAGATAAAGTCCCGGAGCGCAACGAGAAGTCCTCTATCATGGATCGGCTCAAGTCCGCAAAAGCAGATCATCCTCCAAAGGAATGCCCTCCTAAGCAAAAGCACAAAGGAGAGATAGACCTGTGAGCAAGAGTCAGAAGTGGAAGTTAGAATGGAGCTTCTATCTCGATACAGACGGGCGGCGCAAATACAATGATTTGTGTCGCCGCTGCATCCATTCCTGCAAGCAAAGTTTCAGGGCTGAAATCGTCAGATGTCCATGCTACATTTCCAAACGCAGCAGAGTAGACAGATAAGCCCGTTTTGTGTTGTGAAAAGGGTTGAAAATCAAGGATTTCTCGTCCTATAAACGGCACAGAGAAGTTGCCCTGTATGTTTTCCTATCTAAGCGTTCCCAACCGAAAGTGTAGGAATAAAGGTCGATTTTCTACCTTCCTTTGAAGGCAACAAAGTAGCACGAAGAGCCTCTGTCGATGCCCGGTTGGGTGTCGGCAGAGGCTCTTTTTTGTGTCTTTTCCTTGAATTTTACCGCAAAATCATTCGCTAACCCATAGTATCGACATTAGCGTTTCTGTATCGCTGTGGCTTTAATCCATATAATATTTATGAGCGATTTAGAAAAGGAACAGGTAAACGCCCATGATTGATAAACGAATAGGAAAGCGCGTTAAGCAAGCCCGTGAGCGTCTTGGTATTACACAAGAGGATCTTGCAGAAAAGACCGGCTTAACCACAAATTATATTTCCACCGTCGAGAGAGGGATGTCATTTCCGCGTTGCGAGAAGCTGATTATTTTGCTCAATGGCTTGAAGACATCCGCTGATTCAATTTTCTGCGATGTCTTAGAGCATAGCGGAGAGGCAAAAGCCTCAGAACTCTCAAAGAGAATTGCTGATCTTCCTCCCGAAGCGCAAAAGCGCATTTTGCAAATGGTTGAGTTGATGATCCAGCAAGAGAAGGATAACATGAAGTAAGCTCATTGAAGGCTGCGTGATTTTTCACGCAGTTTTTTCTTTTGTCGACTTATTTCTACAAATTTCTTGATTTTCTATGCTATAATCTATGTATAAGCGATTTGGAAACACACGCTAATACATATAAGGAGATCAAGAATATGAAAAGTTGTGCCTTCACCGGACACCGACCTCAAAATTTGCCCTTTGGCTTTCGTGAGGATGATGAACGCTGCACTGCGCTCAAAGAAACCCTAAAAAAACAAATTATCTCTTTGATTACAGATGAAAATGTCACCCACTTTATCTCTGGCATGGCTCTCGGCGTTGATATGTACGCCGCCGAGATCGTTCTGGAACTGAAGAAGACTTATCCAGGCATTACGCTTGAGAGTGCTATACCGTGCGAAACGCAGGCAGCCAAGTGGAATGCAGCAATGCGCGAAAGGTACTATGGCATTGCTGCTCAATGTGATAAAGAAACGCTTCTTCAAACGCACTATACTCCTGACTGCATGGACAAGCGCAATCGGTACATGGTAGATCACGCTGATTACATCATTGCAGTATGGGACGGCAAGCCCAGCGGTACAGGTAAGACAGTTATGTACGCCCAAAGCAAGGGGAAGGTAATCATCAAAGTCAATCCGGCAACACTCACAGTTGACCGGTTGTAAACGCCCAAAAAAACGCCTCCGCAATTCAATCCTTGCTTAAATCGCAAAAATCTTTTCTAAAATACAAACGCAGTACACGATTCCGCGATTGTGGAATCCGTGTACTGCGTTCATTTTTTTGTGCAGCTTTTCACGGCTCAAGAAGAAGTCACTCTGTTTCGGAAAGTCGAATAGTGCCTCCTATGAACAGCACATCGAGTCAATGAATTTGAATCGCTGGAAACGGTTATTCGTTTCTGCTACACTGTAAAAGCAGAGTCAGAACTGAATAAGATTACAGTAGATCGTTCAGTAAATTCATACACTTGACCTTCTGTTGGAGGTTTGCACTTCCGTAGACATTCAGTGTGAAGGACACATTCTTATGACCGAGGATTTCAGAGAGCGACTTAATATCAAACTCCGGTATCTCAATCGCCCTGACTGCGAATGTGTGTCGGATCTCATGGAACTTCACCTTCTCTAATCCGTTTCGTTTCAGAAAACGGGTGAAGAACTGCCGATAAGTACGAGGCTCTGTCGGCTTTGTTTTGCCGGTCAAGAAGTAGTGGTTAGGGTTATCCGTGTAGAACTTCTTGATAATGTTCATCAGAAGAGACGGAACAGGGATCGTCCTTGCAGAAGTTTTCGTTTTGGGCGGTCCGATGTGAAGATAGGACTCGCCCTTCTTTTTGTCATAGATGCGCTGGACAGTCTTATTGATGCTGATGGTCTTATCCGTCAACGAGATGTCCTTCATCTGCAATCCGCAGAGTTCTCCAATGCGTACTCCGGTAAAGAGTGCAATGAGAATGCCAGCAGTCTTCCTGTTTAAGTTCATGTAGATACACTGAATCAGAGCTTGCTCCTGATCCTTTGAAAGAGAAACTACTTTCTTAATGCCAAGTTCCTTCGGGTACTCGATGAGATCCCAGTTCAGCAGCGGAATCGCCCTTTCTTTGTACGCAAACTCCATTGAAAGTCTGAGAACGAGGATCACATCTCGGATGGTCTTTACCGTTAGTCCTCCGGTCTTGTCCAACCTACCGGCATCATGGAGATACGAAATGTAGCGCTGGATGTCCGTTTCGGTGATGCTGCCGATCTTACGCTTGCCGAAGTATGGAATAAGATGATTTTCGGCAATCAGCGTAAAGCTGGCATGGGTTGACGGCGTGATCATTGGCTGCTTTTGATTTAGCCAAGTGTTCACAAGCGTCTTGAATTGTGTATTGTTAGTCATATTGACCACCTCCACGAACATTATCCGTTGGAGGGATAATCAGGGCAGTATATTCCTCAAGTAACGGTCTTGAGAAGCGCCCGAAACTCCGGTTTCCGGGCTTTGATGAGCCGTGGAGAGTCGAGAGGTTATCCGACTTCGCAGACCGAGTAACACGAAAGAACAGCAAAAACGAAACTGATCTTCCTCTAACCATTTCCTCTAAAGATGGTCTTGTCGATCAGGTTAGCTATTTCAACAAGACGGTTGCAAGTAAAGACATGAGTGGGTACTACCTGCTCAAGAATGGCGAGTTCGCGTACAACAAGAGCTATTCCGTAGGGTATGACTTCGGCTCTATCAAGCGTTTAGATCGTTACCCAATGGGTGCTTTATCGACACTTTACATCTGTTTTGCGCTCAAAAAGCATGATAGTGACTTCATCAAGGCTTATTTCGATTCTCTGAAATGGTATCGGGAAATATACATGATCTCTGCCGAAGGAGCAAGAAATCATGGTCTGCTGAATGTGCCTACCGATGAGTTCTTTGACACAAAACATTATCTGCCGGAAAACACCGAAGAGCAAAGAAAAATTGCTGACTTCCTCATTACTTTGGAGCGTCGCATCGATGCGCAACAGTCCCTCGTAGATAACCTCAAGAAGTATAAAAGAGGATTGAACAAACTGGTTTTTGAGAAAATCACAAGTGGGGCAAAGCAGCAAATACCACTATCCGAGTTGTGCGAATCAATATCCTCTGGACGGACAACATCGTCTAATGCAGACGGCATTTTCCCTTTATTTGGCTCAACCGGTGTTGTAGGTAAAACAAATATCATCGAGTTCGACGGAGACATTGTTTTAATAGCGCGTGTTGGGGCAAATGCCGGAAAGGTCAACTATTTCTCTGGGCAGTGTGCAGTAACAGATAATACGCTGGTGATTCGCGTTAAAGAGAATCTGGTTCAAGCGAAGTTCCTTGCTTTCTTCTTGGAATACTACAATCTACATAGATTGATATTCGGATCTGGTCAGTCTCTTGTGACGGGAGGACAACTGAAAAAGATAAAAATGCCATTGGTTTCTCTCACAACCCAAGTTAGCTTAACTCAAAGACTTGAAGCTCTGGATAGTATCATTGAAGTACACGAAAAGTATGCACAAAGTCTCACACTGCTTAAATCTGGACTGATGCAGCAACTTTTCATATAAAGAGCTGCTGCATCAAGCCATGGCGTATCTTAGATAGAGACATTGATATGCTTTCTGCTCCGCCTATTATCAGGTCAATGGAACTCAACAGCTTCACTATCTGTTCCTGCCTTGCTCTATCTGGGATAGGGATGATGCAATCTGACAGAGCAGACTTGCTTATTTCTCGGAATGTGTTGCCGGAAGCATACTTTTCGCACCATGGCTTAATGATGATTTGCATATAATACAGATACTCAGATGAAACTCTATCCGTGTGAGGAATCAACGACTGAAAGCCCTGATTGGTGCTGCACTCTCGTTTTGCAATGGACATCTCTCCCAAGGTAGCACGGGTTGTCAATAAAACCGTTCCGATGGGAAGCAGTTTTGCAGATGAGTTATCCAAGCCAATATCACTTAATTTGCGAACACTGTTGTTGACATATTTTGTTTTACCAATCTCAGAGGGGGTGAACCATTCCACTGTATTTCCCCAATATTCTGTATGAAGAGTGTCAGGTGTTCCTCCACCGACAATTTCACATACCGAGCCAAGTCTGCAATTATAGCTATTGTCAATCTGAGAGAGTATCTGGTTATTGACACCTCTTTTATACTTCTTGAGGGCTTCGATCAAATCACGCTGCTTTGCGATTCTTTCATTGAGAGCAGCAAATAGGTTGGAAATCTTCTCTTGCTCAGTTGGCTCACAATATGGTATTCCGAGCCACTTAAATGCTTCGTAGCTTATCTGCCGTCCGTCTCTGATGCCTTCAACAGACTTTGAAAGATTGTGGTTGATAAACTCATCTGTATGAAAATATGCGTCATAGAATAGGCTTGAATGGGGACGCTTGCAGCGTAAGATGGTGTATGCTGGACTGACTATTCCAGCTTCATTTGCCATTTCCAGCCCACCTTCAAAAGAGCGCAGATGAATAATAAAGTCTCCTTGTTCAACCTTCTTATAGTTAGATAAAGACGCATCATCATAGTGGATGTTACGACCAGCTTGCTCTCTCGGAAGTGTACCTTTTCCTTGAATGATTGTCAGCACAGTTTCATCCGGGTGATTCTTGTCAGTGATATTCTGAAAAAGTTCTTCTGCCTTGAACACTTTCCACGGCTTATCGAAGCCCGGAAACCGGAGTTTCGGACGCTTCTCAAGACCGTTACTTGAGGGCTATTTCAGCAATCAAATAGAGGCTTGTAGCAAAGGTAAATCCCTTGCGGTAGCAGAGATATTCCGCTACTGCAAGGGATTTTGTCGGTCATATAGCTCCATTCTGCATGCTTGATCAGAAGTATAAAAGAGGTGTCATGAGAGCCATTTTCAGAGGCAAGGCTATCCTTTTCTCTGAAACAACAAAATGGAAATCTGTTCGTTTGGGTGACGAATGCACCTTCTTTTCGGGAGGTACGCCCAGATCAACCGACAGCAGTTTTTATGGAGGTGAAATTCCGTTTATTCGTTCCGGTGAAATACACGGAGCAAAAACAGAACTCTTTTTGACCGATGACGGTTTGAAACATTCATCTGCTAAGTTGGTTTCCAAAGGCGATTTGATTGTTGCTTTATATGGTGCAACAAGTGGCGAAGTCGATATATCCCAAATTGACGGAGCGATCAATCAGGCAATTTTGTGTATTCGCCCCAAGCTGGTAAATCGAACTTTCTTAAAATACCTTCTCGAAGATAGCAAAGATGACATCTTGAATACTTATCTTCAAGGAGGACAAGGAAATCTTTCAGCAGAAATAATCAAAAACCTTGTTTTCGACATACCGGATGATCGCTCACAGTCAGCAGTTGTTGATTTCCTTGATATGATTGATCAGCGTATCAGCAAGGATCTCATGAAATTAGAGAGTATTGCTACGCTTCGTTCTGCTCTAATGCAGCAACTTTTTATATGAAAAGCTGCTGCATAATGCCTCTGCGATGTTCTATAAGTGCATTAAGTTCCTGCTGTGTATGCTCAATTCTTCTGTCCATTTCTGCTAAATGGCTACTTATTTTATGTTGGACATCAAGATCAGGCACTTTGATCATCAGCCTCTCAAACTCCGATTTACTCAGAATTGGAAGAGTTTGCATTGAAACCTTGCTTCGGTATTCTGGGAAGAAGTTCTCGAAAGCGTAATAAATAAACTCATGATCGAAGCCCTCTGATACAACAAGAGCGTTAATCTGTTGATTGGTAATCATGCTGGTTTTCGCTATACCAAGTTTTCCAATAAGTCCGATACAAGTTACGATAACAGAATTTGGTGGTAGCGGTCTACCTAAAGCAAACCCCTTCGGTGATACCCTCTTTTCAGTAGATGAGATATACTTCTGTTCGCCAACATCCCCCGGCGCACAGAACAAGAGATCACCGTCATAGTTGCTTCTATCATTAGTTGGAGGCGTACTTCCGGTTATGACTTTGCCTATTTGCGAAACTGAGCATTGTGTCCATAGCTGAGTTTTGTCATCGGAGAAATAGTGCATTAGCAGTCCTCTTTTATACTTCTTGAGGTTATCAATGACCTCCTGCTGTTTACGCATCCGACAGTCGAGCAGATGGAGCAGTTCTACTATTTTTTCCTGCTCCGGATAAGAGGCGGGAGCAGAAATAAGTGTATTTCCGATATTGCTCTTGCTAACAGATAAAACCTTGACTCCCTGCATTAACGGAATAAGCTGCTTGTGATAATAAGGTGAGTTCATATAGTAGCCAAGGAACATTGGTGCATAGGCAATCCGCGGATGGCATGGTATGGTATGCAATCCTGCTTCTATTTTGGCATTTTTTGTGTTTGTGATTTCAGTGCATTTGCCTACCGTTTCGTCTTCGGCAGTATCGGCAATGATGACATCACCATCGCTTAAATAGCATTGCTTTTTGCTTTCTTTTCCAGCGGCAATATATGGGATTTCATCTGATTCGACATCCAGAATTGAGCCATATTTGATGAGAACATCGCCATAATGAACATTCAAGACATCACCGCAAGAGGCAAGGTCTGCCCTCGACAGCGTATTGTTTGGAAGAAGCGAAAAGATCTCGTCAAATATATTTGTCTTCCACGGCTCATCGAAGCCCGGAAACCGGAGTTTCGGACGCTTCTCAAGACCGTTACTTGAGGATACATTTGCCATAATTATTTGCCCTCCACATCAAAGGGGAAATCAAGTCCCAGCTCATCGAAAAACGGTTTCAGTTGTGCGTCGATGCCCTTGATCTCAGCCTGAATATTGCGGATTTCTGCTGCAACAGCATTGAGGTCGATTTCCTCTTCCGGCTCAAAGGTATCAACATAGCGAGGAATGTTCAGATTGAATCCGTTCTCTTCAATCTCCTGCATAGTGGCAACATGAGCGTACTTATCGACATCCACACGATGCTCGTAGGTTTCGACGATCTTATCAATGTCGCACTCACGGAGGATATTCTGATTCTTTCCGGCTTCAAAGTCGTTGGACGCATCAATGAAGAGAATGTTATCCGAGTTGCCGTTACGCTCCCGCTTGAGGACAAGAACACATACCGGAATGCCCGTTCCAAAGAAGAGGTTGGCAGGAAGACCGATAACAGCATCCAGCACATTCAGCTTTTGGATCAGGTGCTTACGGATCACTTCTTCGGCTGCACCACGGAACAGAACACCGTGAGGCAGCAGGACAACGGCTCGTCCGTCTTCGTCCATGTGGTAAACCATGTGCTGCACAAAAGCAAAGTCAGCCTTGCTCTTAGGAGCAAGTTTGCCGTATTCATTGAAACGCTCGTCCTCCATAAAGTGCATATCAGCAGACCAATTTGCAGAATACGGAGGATTTGCAACCTGAACACGGAACTTCATGTCTCCGAAGTAGTCATGCTCAAGCGTATCGCCATTGTAGATATTGAAGTTACGGTAAGGGATGCCGCGAAGGATCATGTTCATTCGGGCAAGGTTATAAGTGGTCGAGGTCAATTCCTGACCGTAGTAATTACGCACATTTGCATAGTTCTTGAGGCGAAGCAGCAGAGAGCCGGAACCGCAAGTTGGATCGGCTGCGTCCTTAACATCGGTCAAGCCAAGACAAGCAAGGCGGCACAGCAGCTCGGCAGGACCCGAAGGCGTATAGAACTCACCGGCTTTCTTACCGGCTGTGGCAGCGAACTGACCGATCAGATACTCGTAGGCATTACCCAGCACATCAATTTTCGTGTCATCCACGCTGAAATTGATCTCGTCCAGAGAAGCAATGATTTTCGCCATGACAGCACTTCTATCTTTAACGGTATGCCCCAGCTTCGTAGAATCAAGCTGCATATCGGAGAACAATCCGTCAAAGTCTTCCTGCGAATCGTTGCCGATAGTGGATTCCATCAGAGCGTTGATTGCTTTCTGCAAGAACTCAATGTCGAAGGAACGGTTCTCAACCATCTTGACCATCTTGCGGAACAAATACTCCGGTTCGATGATGTAGCCGAGGTCACGCAGAGCTTCTTCTACGATGGCAGCCTTGTATTCTTCGTCATTCCAAGCATCCTCGTAGCTGATATTATCGTCTTTGAGAAGATTAACCATGTACTTCTCAGTCTTGTCGGAGAGGTAGTAATAGAAGATCATGCCCAAGATATAGTTCTTGAACTCGTATGCCTCCATGTTACCTCTCAGGGCATTTGCCATCGCCCATAGTTTGTTGCAAAGCTCTTTCTGGTGAGCCTGAATAGAATTATCCATTGTTCTCTCTCCTTATTGGTATTTCTCAGTGTGCTGCCGGATAAATTCGACGATCCGGTTGACCAAAGACCTCTTCTTGAGCAGCGGCATGGGCTTCTCAATACGGTCACGGATGTTTCCTGCATCCATTGTGCCGGAGAACTCATACTCAGAAATGATGTCCGTCAGCATGGAGGAATCAATATCCTCAGTCTTTGCGAAAGCAACGATCTCTTCTCGTTTTGCTTCATTTTCAAAGTCGTTGTATGCAGCGTCAATCTCATCCGCACTTTCAAGTCCAACAACGACACGATCCAAGAACGCTTGAAGAATTTCAACCTTGCGAAGCAACTGCGGATTATCCGTCCTGCTCAATTCTTCCTTGATGTGCTTGATGTCGTAGTCCTTCTGCTTCTTGTCATCAAAGTGGATGTTGCGGATCAAGTTCATGATATAGGCAACATTGATGCGGTCACTCTCCATGATCTCAATGCAGAAGTCCACATCATTCAGGACAGATACGACTTCTCGATCAGTTTTTTGCCGGGAGTAAAGCATCAGATACTTGCTCTTGTAGTCCTGATACTCCTGCTCGGACATGATGAGTGCATCCTGATCAAAGCTGAACTCAATGAATGTCTGCAAAGATTGGAGGTATTTTGTCAGCTCACGGAAAGTGATGACAAACTTCTTCTGGTCATCCTCGCTCTGCATGGTATCGACGGACTCAGGGTAGAGTGCCACTTCCTTGAGCTTCATAACCATTTCATTGAACTTCTCAACAAAATACTGATAGCCCGGAACGACAATGCCGGAGGTGTCCTGACTCTTGGAGAAGAGCGTCAGCGCATCATCTGTCCGTTTCTTGAGGTTGCGGTAGCAAATGATGATACCAAACGGTTTTGTTTCTTTCTCGACACGGTTCGTGCGAGAATAGGCTTGCAGCAGATCATGATACTTCAAATCCTTGTCCACATACAGCACAGAGAGCTGCTTGCTGTCAAAGCCGGTCAGGAACATATTCACGACGATAAGAATGTCCAGCGACTTTGTTTTCTTTCCTTTGACCCGATCTGAAATATCCTTGTGATATGCAGAGAAGGTGTCGGTAGAGAAATTCGTGCCGTACATCTCGTTATAGTCCTTGATGATACGCCCCAAGGCATCCCGGCTATGCTCGTCCTTGCCCTCAGCATCTTCGTTCTGCCCATAGGAAAAGATACCGCTAATATTCAGATCGTGTTTGATTTTCTTGAAGATGTCGTAATATTTGACAAGAGCTTCAATGGAGGAAACGGCAAAGATAGCCGTGTACTGACCATTTCTCGTTTTGGCTTTGTGGTTCTGGACGATGTGGTTTGCAATGAGGGACATTCTCTCATCAGACATATAGAGTTCGCCAACATCAATCGCGTCAGCCAATGTCGGATCGTCCCAGTCAAAATCGCCTTCCATCGTCTTTATGTACTCAATATGGAAACCGAGGACATTGTTATCGAAGATAGCATCCTTGATCAGATAGTTATGCAAACATTCCCCAAACAGCATTTCGGTGGTCTGTGTGATCTTGCCCTCCGTCTTTCCGTTCACTTCAAAACGGGGCGTACCGGTAAAGCCAAAGAACTGCGCTTTCTTGAAATGCCGAACAATATCCTTGTGCATATCTCCGAACTGGCTGCGGTGGCATTCATCAATGATGAAGACAACCTTTTCGTCACGGTATGCGTCCATTACCTTTTCGTATTGAGGACGCTTAACGGCATTTGCCATCTTCTGCATCGTCGTGACAATGAGCTGCCGGTTCTTATCCTTCATTTGCCGCACAAGAATGTCTGTGCGATCTGTGACATCAACAGAGCCAGCCTCAAACTTGTTAAACTCTTCGGTGGTCTGAGAGTCCAAGTCCTTACGGTCAACAAGGAAGATAACCTTCTTGATGTTCGGATTGGCTGCGAGGATTTGAGCTGTCTTAAAGGATGTCAGCGTCTTTCCTGCACCGGTGGTATGCCAGATATAGGCGTTGCGATTTGTGAGCGTAGCCTGCCTTATAAGGGCTTCTACGGCATACACCTGATAGGGGCGCATAACCATCAGAATCTTATCCGTATCGTTCAGGATGGTATAGCGTGTCAGCATCTTGATGATGTGATCCCTTGCCAGAAAAGAGATTGAGAAGTCCTTCAGGTTGGTAATACGGATGTTGTTGAAATCCGTCCAGAAGAAGGCGAGGCTATACATCAAGTCCCTGTCGGAGTTGGCAAAGTATTTGGTATCAACACCGTTGGAGACAATGAAAAGCTGAATGAAGTGATATAGCCCGTTATAGGAGTGCTTCTTATAGCGCATGACCTGATTGACCGCCTCTCGAATGTCAATACCTCTGCGCTTTAGCTCGACCTGAATCAACGGCAAGCCATTCACAAGAATCGTTACATCATAGCGGTTGACATACTTGCCTACAACCGTTGTCTGATGTGTAACTTGGAAGATATTCTTGGTGTGATCCTGATCGAAGAAGGAAAGGTAAACCTTCGTCCCGTCCTCACGCTCAAGGACAAACTTGTCTCTCAGAATTTTTGCGCTCTGGAACACGGACTTTCCAAGCATGAGGTTAAAGATACGCTCCCACTCTTTATCGGTGATAGGCGTATCAAGTTTGGGCGCATTGAAGGCTTCAAACTGAACTTTGAAGTTCTCCACCAATGCGTCATAATCAGGAATATCGACTGTGCTGTATTCCTGCTTGTTTAGCTGCTCTATGAATTGTTGCTCAAGAGCCGCTTCGCTCTGGTATGCCATATCTTCATCTCCAATACTTGAGGATCATTTTTGGTTGCCAACCGATCCTCATTTTATTCTATCACGGCTACTGTCCGATATAACGGACTCATTTTCGTCTTATTTCCAATGTCACATCGCCATTATCCGCAATGGACATTTGCATCGTTTTCAAATACTTGTCCACAAACTGTTTCTGTTCCGAAGAACTCATTTCAATTCGAGTCGCTCTTAACGCCTCTGTGAACATCTCGTAGATATTCAGCCGCACCGCCTGATCTATGTAATGATACATCTCTTTGAACAGTGCGCCGATCTTAATATCCTCTGCATTGCCGGAGTAGAAGTCATCAATGTAGCAATAGAATATACCGGCATTGACAAGTGCGTTCTTCAAATCCGGTCCGCAGTTTTCGCGCTCTATCATGACAAGGAACCGAGCCTCCGGTAAAGAAGAAATCAGTCCCCAATAGTCGGAGTCGCTGGACACCAAAATAAAGGAATCCACATTGTTTTTGTAATGCTCCTGACAAGTTCGGGCAATCAGCATCACATCGACCAGAGACTTGTTCTGCTTTACCCGTTCGGTCATCATGTGTTCGACCGGGATGTGGGTAAAACTATCCAGAATACGCCAAGCAGATGCACTATGCACATCATCAAACAGGATGATGGATGCTATCTTCTGTGTGTACTGATAGTCAAGATTCTTGAGCGTAGCGCAGAGCTTGTAAGGATCAGAGTTTTCACAATCTACCACTACGACAACCTTTTCGCTGCTACCAATAAACTCGTAGATGCTTCCTTTAATGTAACTTCCAGCATCAGAAACTTTACTGTACTCTGTAAAGTAGTCACCGTTCATTTGATAAAGCAGCGTCACGAATTTTTTATCGTTATAGAGCAGATTGCCGACATCCTCCGGTTCCCAGTTTATATACATCTGGTAAGGATAAAAGAGCAAGTGAGCGTAATAAATATCTGCTGCTGCTTTTGTCCCTTCCTCTTTCAAGCCATCTGGCATGAGAAAGAGGTTTTTTACATACAGCCAATTCAGCCAAAGAGGAAATAGCTTCTTGCAATTATTGATCCGATCAGAAATCAGCTTGTTTATCTCAACGATATGCTGACTTAGCTTCGTGCTGGACTTCTTTATAAAACTAATGCCATCCGCATTTAGTTGTTGAAGGCTATCCTGCGGCACATATTCCGGCATACTGCTGATTGAGAGATAACTAAACTTCATGCGCTCGTTGATATGCTTGAAGTTTCTTTCAATCGCTGTCCTTATGATACACAAATGACGGATTATCCGTGCCGTTTTGTCTGCATCAAGTTTTTCGTATATCTCTATTTTGGGTGCTTCATGCTCATTATCAAAAATTCGTTTCGGAACACCAATCAAATATGCAACCTTAGAAACAATTTCATAGGTGCTGTCTTTGTAGGTGACTCGATCATCTGTGGGAAACGCCTCCGCTTCAACGAGGGCATTTTTCTCAGTCACAGCATTCTCAAGGACATCCATATATGCTCCTTTCGCTGAGGTATTTTTCTCTACCTATAACAAAATAGCCGCACGAAAACTCGGACCTACTTCTTGCCCGTTCGCACAGCTTCACATATATCTCCAATGTCACAATTCAAATAGTCGCAAATGCGCAGCAGAACAGAGAGAGCTACATCCTCGTTCTTATTGAGCTTACTCATCGTGCCAGGAGACAGCTCTATATCCTTGCGTAAAGTTGATTTTGGGATCTCTCTTTCAATGAGCATGACCCATAATTTCTTATAGCTTATCTTCATAAAAGCACCTCTCTCAAACGCTTATAGTGAGACTCATTATATTATACACCAAACGCTTCAAATTTTCAATACGATGCTCCAAAAATTCAAAATATATTTCAAGTTCATGGAGCGCATTACGAAGAAGAAAGCCTGAGCCGATTTATTCATACGGCTCAGGCTTTGGTGGTTATTCCAACTCGCTACTTTTGGCTTTTTCATGCTCCTGTGAAAGCGTTGGACTGAGGAAATCATCGACATTTGCCTTCATGGTATCAATCACTTTAGCCTCTTTTTTGAGCCTTGCTCGTTCGTCGTAGAGACGCTGCTGCTCTTCCAAAAGGCGTTGCTGCTCGGCTTGCAGGGACTTCATACTTGGAAGTTTTTCACCATCTTGCATAGCAAGCAATGTACTCTTTGCTGCTTCAAAAACGACAAGCTCTGCCTCGTGCGCAGCTCGAAAACTCTGCTTGTTTTTCGTCTTTGAGTAGGCATCATTGACCGGCTTGAGCTTTTGATAGGTTGAGATATTCTTGATAAGCGGCTGCACCTTTCGGAGCTGCGCTTCAACGACTTTCAAGTCAGCGCCGGTACGCTCATAAGAACTATGGATGTCTTCGACTTTCTTTTCAAGATCGGCATATTGAAGTAGCTCGTTCTCAGTGAGGTAATTGAGCGTTCTGGCGGCTTCTTTGAGGATCTTAATCTTCATAGAATGCTCAAAGCCCTTGCTGTCGATCTGCTTAATTCTGTTTTGAATATCGCTGATGAGAGAGATGTTCTTCCTACCGTTCTGCATCTGCCGTCTGCGGGCATTGCGTCCTTGAATGCGTTCCTTGATCCGGCCCTCGGTGTAGTTATCTCCGATGGTTTTTGCACGGGTGAAACGCTCTTGCCCTTCGGCACGGAAGGAGATGTATTTGCCGGTTTTGATTTCATATCCGGCGTCCTGCATCAGCTTCAAAAACTCATCGTAGTCCTTTGCTGTGATCACACAGCGATCAATGGTCTGCTTGAGTTTTTGCTTCCAACTTGTACCGCGTTTGGCTTCGGTGTATTCCTTGTAGTCCATGCCTTTTCCCTGAGAGGGAGGAATAACTGACAGCCCGTGTTCAGCACATATCTCATCACTGAGATACCGCATCTCACGATAGGTTTTCTTATTGCTTCGGTACGCATGGAAGTCAACATAGTTGACAGCGTTAAAGATAATATGATTGTGGCAATGCCCCTTGTCGATGTGCGTTGCAATCACATACTCGTACTTTCCCTTGAGCCATTCGTCGGCAAACTGCTTACCGATTTCATGCGCTTGTTCCGGCGTGACTTCATCAACCGCAAAGGATTGGATCAGATGTCGGGCGATCACCTTCGGCATCTGCATTCCTTGTTGAGCAGCAAGATTTCTTGTCCACTCAAATTCCTTCGCTGCGGCATCGCTTGCAGCGCAACCATAGGAAGAGACATAGAGATGGTCATCTGTTTTCTGCGGATCAAGAATGTATGCGAGAGCCTTGTTCACAGTTCCTCGGATTGGCTTGATTTTAGTAATCGCCATATCTCAGCCTGCCTTTCTTTCAGCTCTGCAACATCGTCCTCATAGAAGTGTCCTGTGGAGTTGATTCGGCGGCAAATGTGGTTGATATTTGCCGCTGCACGAGATACTGCTGCGGCAAGTTTCTTCTGCTGCGTGTAGTCCACTTTGATGATGTAACCGTCAATCGCCATCTTGCGAAGATACGCTCCCATGTTGTTTGTACCAAGCTGTTTCATCTTTCCTTTGATAATCCGTTTCTCGTCATCTGAAACAAAGAAGAGTATCTGATTTGGTCGTGTTCTGTTTGCCATAAGCGGTTTGTCCTTTCATAAAGATAGAGGGTTTGGGAGACATCCCAACAAGCATTTTCTGGATTAAGGGGAGGGTTTCCTTAATCCAAAATCGCCGTGTGTATATACACCGGCTGTGCTTGCTATTCTCTAAAATCGTAATCTTAGTTGGAAGTCCCCCGTAAAATACCCCTTCGTAATACAACGGACAAATTCCGCGTTTTTGTCTCACGCATAAAAGAAAAAGACGCTCGAAAGCGTCTTTTTAGTATTGTTCAAGCGATGAGAACGCATCACTCTCAATAGTCAGAATGTCATCCATCGGGATCTTCGTGCCGTCCTGCATGGTAATCAGCCGCTCAAAATCATCCAGCTTTTTCACGATGCCTGTTGCTTCAAGATAAGCACCACCGGCTTTTCTCTCATCTGCTTTGAAGTATGTGACTGCTACCTCCGGCTCATCTTCAAGATGCTCCACAAGAAACTGAAACTTCAAATTTAGGTTATGGAGTTCTTCATCATCCAGCTCGATCTTTGTGTCAGTCAGACGCCCGGTTTCTTTGATAGCAGCATCATAACCGGTGAGAGCTGCGAACGGAGAAAACTGAGCTGCACGATCTGACATCGGCATTTGTGGACGAGTGGTAGAGACATGATGTGGAAGGTTGATAATGTCCTCGTATTGATTCAATCGGTTGCCTCCTTTGTAAATGCAAGGTCAGATAGATTTTTGAAGGTAAACCATATCTACCAACTGAATACCACACTCAAAAATCGGATGATCATAATTATCTGTAAAAAACTCAGGAATTATATGTGAGCGTACAAATCCGCATTTTTCATAAAACGGAATAGTCAACGGGCTATCACCCGTACCTACTTGCAAAACCTCAAATCGTCCACTGTATTCTCTTGCAATGAAACTGATCAACATTTTCGCATAACCCTTGCCCTGAAACTCAGGCTCCGTAGCAATGTTTTTTATTTCGAGAATGCCGTTTCCTTCATCTGTCACAACACACTCACACTTTACTCCGTTGTCTTCGAGGACATACATTCGTCCTCTATCAAGATAGCGATCTATCATATCTTCCTGCTCGTCAGCTAATAATAGTAAATTCAGATATTCTTTCTTGTTTTCGGTTATCTCTTTTATCATCATCTTTTCCATAGCCATTTTCTTACGCCTTATGCCCACCAATCTGCTCATTGCGGTCCTTTGCGGTTGCGCCTTCCTCCAAGTTCATGCCTTTGAGTATGGCGTTCTTTCCATACTTCTTCTTGATGATGAGCATTGCCTGTTGCATTTTCTTTTCCCGATCCAGCTCTGCTTTTTCGCGCTTTCGTTGTGCTTCTAAGGCAGTGAAATCTGTGAAGAGATCAAGCTGCTCATAGCCTCCGTTTTTCACTGGCGCGTCTGCTTCTGGAACAACATGATTTGCTGTGATATTCAGCCGACGCACAAGAAGATTCTTGTCCACGATCCTATCAAAAAGTTCTGCCGTAGCACACATTATTTTCTTCGTAGATGATGTGTGACCGTCAAGATTGATTGAGCCGTGTGCCTGTTTTGGTATCTGCCGTCCGTAATGGTCTTTTACAACTGTCCCGTGATATTTTCGGCTTCGTTCGGGATCGGTGAGGTTTTCTATATCGTAGCCAACTGTGATGACGATTTGATCTGTCACAAGTCCTTTGTCCACCAAGTCCAGCACGAGAAGATCAGCCATCTCACGGAGGACGAGCTTTGCCTTTTCAGCCTCATAGGGGCAATGCAGGACTTGTCCTGAGCCTAAGCTGTTGGTGCTGGGCTTGTAGGCTTTGATTGCTTCAACCGTGCAAGGCTCCCAGCCCCACGCATGGTCGATCAGCAGTTCTGCGTTCTTGCCGAAAAGTTTGTAAAGTAAGTCCTCATTTTTCACCGAGCATCGGGCAACATCGCCCATCGTAAACATTCCGTTTTCTTCGAGCTTCTTTGCATAGCCTCTACCGACTCTCCAAAAGTCTGTGAGCGGCTGGTGCGTCCAAAGCTCACGGCGAAACTTCATCTCATCCAACTCTGCAATGCGAACACCTTTTTTATCTGCCGGAATGTGCTTTGCCACAATATCCATCGCAACTTTGCTGAGAAAAAGGTTTGTTCCAATCCCGGCGGTTGCGGTGATACCGGTTGTCTCAAGCACATCCAAGATCATCTTCATCGCAAGGTCATGTGGCGTGAGATGATAGGTGTTCAGATAATCCGTCACATCCATGAACACCTCGTCGATGGAGTAAACCACAATGTCTTCCGGCGCAACATACTTCATGTAGACCTCATATATCCGCGTACTGATCTCCATGTACCGAGCCATTTGCGGCGGTGCGATGATGAAGTCAATCGCAAGCTCAGGATTAGCTTGCAGCTCAGAAAAGAAATGCGATGATCCTTCGAGCTTTCGTTTCGGTGCATCGTGCTGTCTTCCTGCGTTCGCTTCTTTGACACGCTGCTTCACCTCAAACAATCTGCCGCGTCCTGAAATACCATAACTCTTGAGGGATGGGGTAACAGCAAGGCAAATGGTTTTGTCTGTCCGGTTTTCGTCAGCGACAACAAGGTTTGTGTCCAGAGGATCTAAGCCTCTGTCACGGCATTCGACGGAGGCATAGAAGCTCTTGAGGTCGATGGCAATATAGGTGCGTTGTTTCAACTTCTGTGCCTCCTTTTTATCACTGCATCTGTTCTACAAACTGGAAGTTATTGCTGTCGATCACAATATTTTTTCATTAGCATGAGCATAGTAAATCCGTTTGGGATTATAGCTCATAACAAGGTTCCAATCACTTTTTAATCTACTATTTCCATCATAAGCATCAAGATATTCGATAGGCTCTAAATCTCCCACAAAACAAATCCCATTATCTAAAATCAAGGATATGCTATCTTTACTATGACTCGGAGTAGATATGATTTCTCCCTCAATACCTATGTTTTTAAGAAATTCTCGGCTATCTTTGCAGTTGATAATTACAGAATTATCGGTATTGATAGGTTCATACTCTAATCGCTTATCTCGTTTGAAAATCTCGTCTGAAAAATGAATATATGACTTCTGTATATTGATTAGAAGAAGTTTTACTCCTTGTTTCATCAGCTCGCTTATTAAACCAATATGGTCAGGATGGTAGTGTGTTGCCAAAATATAAGAAACATCACTAATTTTAATGCTGTGTTCTTTAATCGCTTTATAAAATGCAGGCAATGTTCCCGCAAAATCAGTATCAATAAGCAAACCGCCACTTATTCCTTGAATAAAGAAAGTGTTGGTATTGCCGTATCTTAACTTACTTATCACGAAACCACCTCAACTTCCGAGTTGTAAACCTGTTTCTTCATCTATATGTCCATAATCATTCATAATACGACACCATATTCTTCCTTAAAATCAAAAGCCATAATAACCTCCAAAATTCCAACTTGTCTTTATAAAACATTTACTCCGTAACCGCGATCTTGATTACACCGTCCAGCCGGTTTTCAAAGACGCGATATGCCTCTTCAATATCTGCAAGAGGGTATCTGTGAGTAATCAACGGCGTTGTATTAATCTTGCCTTGCTCGATCAGACTGAGGATTTCCGCGCAGTCGCAGCCGTCCACACCTCCGGTCTTGAAGGTCAGATTCTTGCCGTACATATCGGGCAGAGGGAGTGTCTGCGCCTCGTCATAGAGAGCAACTACCGTCACAACAGCATTAGGTCTGGCACACATCCACGCAAGCTGGAAGGTGTCCTTCGCTCCGGCAACCTCCAAAACTACATCTGCGCCGCCGTGATCCGAGTTGGCGTGGACATAATTCTCACATTCCTCCGGTTGGCAAAGCAGCACATCAGCATAGTGTTCCTTGACAAATTGCGCTCTTACCGGATCTTTCTCGCATACAATGATCCGCTTCGGCTGTTTCAACATCACGCAAAGCAGCGTACAAATACCGGTCGGTCCCGCCCCGATGATCAGAACTGTATCTTCATTTGTGATCTCGGAGATACGAGCCGCCCAGAATCCCGTTGCCAGAATATCTCCTACGAATAACGCCTGTTCATCGGTCACGCTGTCGGGGATCTTGTTCAGTCCCTGATCGGCATACGGCACTCGGACAAACTCAGCCTGTCCGCCGTCGATGCGGCAACCTAACGCCCAACCGCCGTTTTTGTCGGTGCAGTTGTTGACAAAGCCATGCTTGCAGAAGAAGCACTCACCGCAGAAGGTTTCTACATTTACCGTTACCCGATCACCGGGCTTGACATTCATAACTTCTGCACCGACTTCTTCCACGATGCCAACCATCTCGTGACCTACGGTGATACCGGGAACAGCTCTCGGCACAGAGCCATGCTTGATGTGCAAGTCACTCGTGCAGATCGATCCAAGCGTTACCCGGACGATTGCATCCCGTGTATTTATTATTTGCGGCTTCGGCTTGTCGGTCAGGGCAAACTTGCCGTGTTCAATATAGGTTAATGCTTTCATTTGTTTTCCAGTCCTTCTGCCCATTTTGCAAGGTCAGCACCGCTGACGGATGCCTTGAAGACCTTTCCGTCCAGCAATTTCGCTCCCTTGCAGCTCGGCAGCAGCTTTTCGTTGGTTTTGCCCATATCACTGCCACCAGAAGTTGCAAACGGGATGATAGTCTTGCCGGTCAGATCATAGCTTTCAAGAAAAGTGTTGATGATCGTCGGCGCAACATACCACCAGATTGGGAAACCGACAAACACGGTATCGTAGTCGTTCATATTGTCTCGCTTACCGGCGATAGCAGGACGAGATGCCGGATTGTTCATCTCAATCGTACTGCGGGATTTCTTGTCCATCCAGTCAAGGTCAGCTTTGGTATAGGGTACTTCCGGCTCAATGGCGTAAAGGTCTGCGCCGATAGCCTCGGATAATTTCTCTGCCACCTTTGCGGTTACACCGCTTGCAGAGAAGTATGCAACTAATTTTCTGCTCATAAATGCCTCCAATTTCATTCGTCTTGATCCAGTCCGCCGTTCAGTACAAGGTACAGCAGTACCTCCATCATGTCAGCGATCTTTGCAAGCGTAATATCCTCATCTTTAGACTTGATAATCAGGCGGAAAACTGCATAGAAAACATCGTTTCGATCAAGCTCAGTTTCGGTTTCAAATCGTTCGAGAAGGTTTTCGATGCGTTCCAAATCCGGTCCGTCTTCCGGCTTGAACGAATCCTGCATTCCCAGCAAGGATGCAAGCCGCTCATCTTTCATGATTGCATCGTATTCCACAAGCTGTTTTGCTTCTTCCGGCATCAGCTCATCAAAGTAGTTGATGAAGATGTGGACACGAATGCCACCGTCCTTGTCGGGAGAGAAGCAGATGGAGTGCGACTTATCCGCGATCTCCTTCAAAAATCCGAGGTCTTCCGGATCACCAAACTCTGCGAAGGGAAGAAACATATTGATTTCAGAATGCCAGTGATGGTAGTCAACAATTCCCTCAATACGACCACGATGCCGTTCCACAAACGCATCGCAGCGTTCCAGAAGGTACTCATAGTTCTTCTTGTCCTCAGGAATGATGATCTTTGGTATTTTGTCCATTGCGTCGGAGTACGCTTTCAGCATACCTCCGTTGACTGCACGGTCAAATACTTCATCGCACCACTCATCGTATTCACCTGACTCAGCTTCTCGATAATCCCGCTCAAAGATAATATCGTCCATAGCCTTACCCCTTTATGATTTTCTCAAGCTGCTTTTCGGTCGCAGCAGGAAGAAGTAATTGAAGGTGTCTCAAAATACGCTTTCTGGATTTTTGCGGATCTTCCCTGTATGCAGATGTGATGAAGTCATAACCAAAGATGACTTCCGGTGCTGAATACTCTGCAACGCCCCAACCGTAGGGCTTACCGTATTTGTCCTGCATATAGACGAAATCTGCAATGCAGACATAGCTCTGCATTTGCAGCCGTGTGATGCTGGTTTCAAAGCCAGTGTTTCCGCCCTTGCGGTAGTTCCTGACTTCTTTCAGACGCTTGGAAAGGATTCTGCCTTCATCTGCTATGGTTTCATAAAGCTCCTTGTCCTTGTAGGATGCCAGACCGTCATCCCAACGGGCGTCAAAATCATAGCCATCGCGCCGGAAGTTTGCAAAGTCAGGAATCCACTCTCGGCTCACGAATCCAGCTTTCTTGTTAAATAGTTTTCCATAGAGGCATTTGCCGCTCCGTGCTGCCGGACCTTTCCATTCCCACGGACCGTCCGCGTCATCTGCAAACCACAACTCCGGTGGGCATAGCTCTTCAACAGAGAAACCGGGAATCTCGTTTCGGAAGAAGGGCAGGAACCCGTATTGCTCAACGGTGGCAATCAGGTCATCGGCGCTATGTAGTTGTCCTGCGTATGCTTCAATCATTGTTGCTCCTCTTCATAATACCTAAGACAATCCTCATTACAGGATTGTGTTGGTTTCGACAACAGGCATCCCATATAATGAATTTATCAGACAGGAAAGTCCTTAAAAACATCTAATATCGCTGTTTTCATCCTTCCGGTTTGATCTGCTTCAAAAAGTCTGCATGAGGGACATAAGGCAAGTTCAATCCCCATCCCATACGATTCATTTCATTCAACTTAATCAGCATCAGATTGATGTTCGTTCCCATCATTGCTGAGAGCTGCACCACATCATAGCCTTCTTGCATATACTCAACCAATTCGTCATTGTCGATGATGAGATGGGCAGCAAAAGCATTTGCCTCGTATTCCGGCTTAGATCGCATATCGAACAGCGTAAACTCCGGCAAGGCATTTCCTTTCTTGGCAAGATCGCGGTGGAACACATCATGTCCGATTTCATGACCGCAGACCATCTGCATGACCATGTGTTCCATGCCGGAGTTCAGCAGGATGTGTCTTTCTTTGTGCCGGTAGGTATACATTCCCAGCAGATCGTTCAGCGTGTCTATGTAATGCACATAGATACCAAGCTCACGGGCGATTCTCAATGTATCTCTCGTGCCGCAGCTTTTCACAATGCTGTTTGCTTTTTTATAAATTTCCTCGGAGCGAATGATCACGGAACGCTCACCCCCTTCAAGTTGCAAGTTTCCATTTTGATTATAGCAAAGGAATAGTACGATAAAACGGACAGTTAGGCGTTTGGATCGCTGTCAGTCGCTTTATATTTCTTCGGTGTGTATTTCTCGACATTACGAGCTTTGGACTCCCAGTAAATATCCTGCAATGCCTTCATCACAGCATCCTTGTCCTGTTCGGACAGTGTGCCTCCGGCAAATAGACCCGACATACCATCAATCAAGTCCTGCGCCTGTTTCATTCCACGAGTGCCATATTGCTCGGATGCCTGAACGACAAACGCATCGTCCTCGCTCAGAAAGTAATTGATGTCAACACCGAAGAAGTCAGCGATTTTCTTGTAGTTATCCCTTGTCCGAGGGAAAGAAAGATTGTTTTCGTACCGGGTGATCATGCGTCTGTTGATACCTAAACCGTCAGCTACCTGCTGCTGAGTCAAGTTCTTTTTTTCTCGCTCTGCCTTGAACTTCTCACCGAATGTCATTTTGGTAATCACTCCTGTTCACAAAAGTTTGCGACATTGAATTGCTCAAACCTATTGACAAGAGCATTTCAAATGCGTATAATAATGCTGTGAGTATTTCAACTACTCATATTCTACTCGGAACTGCTCATCCTGTCAAGGGGTTGAGCAAAAATACAAGAAAAAGTTACAATTCACGGCTGCGGTTTCCCCGTAATCCAGCCGTGAATCTGAGAAACGGAGTGAGGATTGCAAAAATGGAGTGTCAATGCAGGAAAGCCTATGTGTCGGTGAATGTGGATGTTGACGAAGAAGGAACGGTGCATCCCCGTTTTATCCGATGGAAGAACGGTCTGATTTTTCAGATCGATCAGATTCTTTACAAATGCCGTGCCAGCTCTAAGAAAGTTGGCGGCGGTGGTATTCGCTACACCGTCATGATTCGAGGAAAGGAGTCTTTTCTGTTTCATGAAGGAGACAAATGGTTTGTCGAAGCAAAGGAGAGCAGCTAATGATTTTATCCCACAAGGAAATAGAAGAAATTGCCGCAGCCGTAACAGAGGACTTTAACGAGTTCTTTTTCGGCTCTCAGGTTGAAGAAGTCCAAGCTCCAAGGGCTACGCCCATTGACCAGCTTGCAAAGGACTATCTCGGTCTTACCGTATCATTCGCAAAGCTGTCGAAGGACGGGAGCATCTGCGGACTTACGGCTTATGCCGATACAGAGTACGCAGTTGAGGAAGGAGGCGCTATCCGCAAACTTGCGCTCAGGCAAAATCAAGTTCTGCTGGATGAGAGTTTTATTCAGCCCGGACAAGTTCGGGCGCTTTGCGGAAAACGCAGATTCACATTAGCGCACGAGTGCGCCCATCAGATTCTCTATCAGATGGAGAGTGATGATGTCAAACAGGCTTGCAGAAAGAAATACGCTGCAAGGACAGCCTACTCCCTCCGGGACTTGAAGACTCGTGAGGATTGGAATGAGTGGCAAGCAAATGTACTGGGTGCGGCACTTCTAATGCCGCAGAAGGAAATTGACCTTGCCATGTGGTTTTTTGCCGGAGGTAGGAAGCTCAAGTGCTATGAAGGGCGTTTCACCTACAATGACAGACTGACATTGACAAGGCTCTGTGGGCAACTCGGTGTCTCAAAGTCTGCCGCCGTAATCCGGCTCAGGCAGCTCGGCTACCTCGAAGACATGGCATACAGTGATTATGCCGATCCGTTGGAGGTGCTGACATGAAGCGAAATATCCGCGTCAAGGACCCATCCCCGGAGATGCTTGTCAAGATCAGACGGGCGCGTCACGCCATCTCATCACAAGAGATGAGAATTATCAAATGCCCATACTGTGGGCATAGTGCAATCCATGTTTTTGAGGACACACGAGGTCATGTCCAAGCTAAATGTAAAATGTGCGGACGAGAAACCGTGTTCAATGTCCTCAGTATGAGACGGTTATTCCTCAACCTCAGATAGAGGTAGAGATAACAAATAAATATTTTTGATAGCTGTGCTGTGGAGCCGCTGATTGGTGAGTCTTCCTAATGCCGCATGAACAGAGTGTTCGCACTCTGTTTTATCGGCATGGGATCATGAACTCACCGGTCATGCGGCTCTTTTTTAGTCTCTTCCTTTCCGCTGCTCTGCGATGCAGCGGAAAGGAAGAACTATGAAAACCCCAATCGAATTTGACTATGACCTCTGGACTACGGAGAACGGCAAGTGCATGGTGCGCGTGAAGCAAACCGGCGAAGTATGCGAGGTCAGCAGAGAAACAATGAAGATTCTGCGCAACGAAGAAAAGAAACTCAGACGCTCTATGTCGGGAGTACCTGTCATTGGATGTGAAGAAGAGGAAACTACCTTACTTTCACTTGACTATGTGAGCTATGAAGGCGGCGAAGACATGAGTCCAGCTTGGCTGGCTGATCCTTTGGATTTCGAGAATGATGCTCTTTTTCACATTCGGCTAAAGGAGTTCAAAGCCGTTTTAACTCCTTTAGAGTTAAGCGTTTTTGAATGCTGTATTGTCAGGGATTTGACCATGCGAGGCTATGAAGAAGAGTTTCATGTGGACAAGTCAAAGGTATCAAGGGCTAAAAAGAGCATTCAGGAAAAATATAAAAAATTTTTTTGATTTGCGTGAGACAAAACGCAAAAAAATGTCCGTTGTAGTGTGAAGAGGGCGAACAAGCCTCCTTCGCGGTTCCTTGACAACTGAATAGTTCAGTGCTGCGGATCTTTCCTCTTTTCTCGAAGCAACTTATCTTCTGCCGCCAAGACCTCCAACCGGAGTGAGCGATCAACAGAGAGATTAAACAGCCGTGTGGTGCGGCTGCTTGCCATGATGGGAAAGTTGGGTACAATGATACTTCCGTTTCTTCTTTTGAAGGGGCGGCTCGGAGCGATCCTCGGAGGGGTGAGAGTCCCATGATACCGATTAACCGTTGGTAGTCCGCAGCATTCCCTATTCAGCAGGGGTGCGAGCTGCAAATATGCTGATACAAAGAACACTGTAACAAACACCCGCAAGGGTTTATCAGTGAATACAATGGGCAGCAGTCTATCACGGATTGCTGCCTATCAATTTGCTGATAAGGTGTTCTCGCGGCTTTACGCATAGAAAGGGAAAAATTTGGTCAGAATATTTATTGTAAAGGCGGTGATTGTATATGGCGAATGAGCAGAGCAAGAAAGACCTTCTTGAGTCGTTGGTTGATATTCGTGATGTGAAGATTGACAGGAGCAAGCCTGTTGAAGAGCGTATGAAGTCCTATGTAGAGCAGATCAAGAATCCGTATTTATTCAAGGTCGGCAATACAATCGTCAGAGTTTCCTACGCCAATACTCAGGCAACCATCAATGATAACTTCGTAAACCTTCTGGCGAGTATGTAAAGCAAAGGTCGAAGGTCCCGAAATGAATCTTTTTTGTGAACAAAGCAAATAAGGCTGGAATCTTGGTTGAAGATGTGCTATAATAAGCATGGACAAAATCAGTGAACACCACTGCCTACATTTAGTTTTCGGGCTTTCTGACCGGAATAATGTAAGGAGTGGCGTTTTATGCTGAAATTATCTTTAGACAGAGATTATAAAGCCGCCATCTACCTACGATTATCGAAGGAAGATGGCGATTTTTCTTTTTCCGGTGAGAAACTTGAGAGTGACAGCATTTCCAATCAGCGGTTGTTGATCATGGATTATCTCAAGAAGCACCCGGAAATCACAGTAGTTAAAGAATACTGCGATGACGGCTTTACCGGCGCAAACTTTGAGCGTCCTGATTTCAACAAAATGATGGATGCGGTTCGAGCCGGAGAAATTGATTGCATCGTGGTCAAAGACCTTTCTCGTTTTGGTCGTGAGTATATCGGATCTGGTGAGTATATCCAGAAGATATTTCCGCGCCTTGGCATTCGTTTCATAGCGATCAATGACCATTATGACAACGCCCAACCGGGTGCAGCGGATAACGAGCTGGTCTTGCCCTTCAAAAATCTGATGAACGATTCGTACTGCCGCGATATTTCTATCAAGGTCAGGAGTAATCTTGAAGCCAAGCGTCGGAGCGGTCAGTTTGTCGGCACCCGTGTTGTATTCGGATATATGAGATCGCCGGATAACAAGAATCAGTTGGTCATCGATCCCGAAGCAGCGTCCGTGGTGCAGGAGATTTTCAAATGGAAAGTAGAAGGATTGTCTCCGGCTCAGATAGCGGATCAACTCAACACAGCAAATGTACCGTCTCCGATTGAGTACAAAAAGGCTAAAGGCTCTAAACAGCGCACTTGTTTTCAGACAAAGCAAGTAGCCTTATGGAGTGCCGTTGCAATCTATCGCATTTTGAAAAACGAGATTTACACCGGAACGCTGGTGCAAGGAAAAACGACTTCTCCAAACCACAAGGTTAAAAAGACGGTGGCAAAGCCGTCTAATGAGTGGTCACGGACAGAGAACGCGCACGATCCCATTATTGCTCCATCTCAGTTCGATCTCGTCCAGCGGCTTATGCAGGACGATACAAGAAGCCCTGTCGGAGCAAAAGGTGTGCATCCTTTTTCGGGAAAAATCTTCTGTGCGGATTGTGGTAGCCCTATGGTTCGTCGGGTTACACGCACGGGCGGTCACGAATATGCCTACTTCATCTGTGGGGGAAACAAGAACGACAAGAACTCCTGCTCGTCCCATAGCATTAAAGAATCCGTTGTTTATGATACGGTTCTTGCAGTCGTACAAGGTCACATTGCGGCAGCTATGGATATGGCAGATGCACTGACGCAAATCGACAATCTTGCTTGGGAAAACCGAGAGCTTGAAAAGATCAATGCAAAAATAGCTTTTCAGGAAGAGATTATCGACAAGAACAGAAGGCTGAAAACCGGCGCGTATGAAGACTTCAAAAGCGACTTCATATCCCGTGATGAATACAAGATTTACACTGCCCGGTTTGATCAGCAGATTGCAGAAGCAACCGAAACTATCATGAGCCTCACCGGTGAACGCAACAGCGTCATGGGAGGCTTGGCTGAACAGCAAGGCTGGCTGGCTCAGTTCAAAGAGTATAAAAACATTCAAGAGCTTACCCGAAGAGCCGTGGTTAGCCTCATCGAATATGTCCGCGTTAATGAGGACAAGGAGATTGAGGTTCGTTTGATGCACGGAGATCGGTTTGCATCCATTGTGGACTTCCTCAGTGAACAAAAGGAAAAGGAGGCAGCCAAGAGAATAATCCATTTGACAAGGGAGGCGGTATAAATGGCACGAGTATCACGCAAAAAGCAAAACACGGTACAGACTCAGGTTGATACCTCCGTCCGCATTTGGAAAACCGCCCTCTATGTCAGATTGTCCGTAGAGGACAACGGAAAAGACTCCGATTCCGTTGAGAACCAGACAGCACTTCTGGAAGAGTATGTTGCCAATCATCCCGGATTGAACAAGGTAGCCATCTTCATTGATAACGGCTATACCGGCACAGATTTCCTGCGTCCGGAGTTTAACCGTATGATGGAGGCAGTCCAGGCAGAGCTGATAGATTGCATTGTAGTTAAGGATCTTTCCCGTTTGGGGCGTAATTACATTGAGACTTCTCAGTTTATTGAAAAGATTTGCCCCTTTTACGGGCTGCGGTTTATAGCGGTCAATGACTCCTATGATACCGCAACCGTGACGAGTGAAGGTCAACTCTCGGCATCTTTGTCCAACATCGTTAATGACTACTATGCGAAGGACATTTCAAGAAAAGTCACTTCGGCATTGCAAGCGAAAATGGAGCGCGGTGACTATATCGGAAATTATGCTCCCTATGGCTATCGCAGAGATCCTGAGAACAAAAACCACCTGCTTGTTGATCCTGAAACAGCACCGATTGTCCAGCAGATTTTCGAGTGGAGAGCTGCCGGAGTTAGTTATATGGGCATCAACAAGAAGCTCAATGATGCCGGAATCCCATCCCCCAGTCAAAAGAAGTTTGACAGCGGCATCGTAACCAACAACAATCGTAAAGACCGGACGATCCTTTGGAACAAGCACAAGATCACTGAGATATTGAATGACATTGTATATATTGGTCATCTCGCTCAGAAGAAGGGCAGTCAGTGCCTTTACAGTGGCATCCCGTATCACATTACCTCCACGGATGAGTGGATTATAGCGAAAAACACGCACGATCCTATCATCAGTGATGAGCTGTTTGAGAAAGTCAAGCAGATCAACAAAGAAGCCGTGGAACGCACGAAAGCAAATTCCGGCAAGTACGATCATCTGCCAAAAGCAGTGAATATCTATGGCAAGAAATTCGTTTGTGCTGATTGTGGTGCAGTCATGAAGCTGACACGATCCATCAGTACAAAGAAAGACAAGGCTTATTTCACATTCAAATGCCCCACCTATGCAGAACACGGCGCACGAGGCTGCTCCGACATCAAGATGCGTAAGGGTGGTTTGGATGAAGCGGTATTTGCGTTTATCAAAGCGCAGATGGATGTCTTTCTCGATATGGAAAGCACGATCCGCCGATTGCTTGCTATGAAGAAGTCCAAGCTCAAGCAAAACAACACTGTTCAGGAGATCAGGGCTTTGAAGCAGAAGTTGGCTCATAAACAGTCTCTACTCAGTGGAATGTATGTTGATCTCAAGGAAGGCTTGCTTTCTCAGGAGGAATATGGTCATCACCGTGAGATCATCGGAGAAGACATCCGTGCATTGGAATTGAAACTCTCTGAGTTGGAATCTGCAAAGATGGAAACCGAAGAGCAGATTACAGGCGAGATGAAGTGGAAATTCATGATTCAGCGTTATTATGACGCAACCGAGATTTCTGCTGATATGGCAGACGCATTCATTGAAAGCATGAGACTTCATGCCGATGGTAGCTTGGAAATCAAACTCAGCTATATGGACGAGTTTGAAGCACTTACAAGCACTTGTGAAAGACTCAGAAAGGAGGTCGCATGATGAAAAATCAAATTGCTATCTATCTCAGATTGTCCTTGGAAGATGTGGATAAGCGGACAAACGCCGTAAAAGATGACAGCAACAGCATCGCTTCTCAGCGTTTGCTCATCAACCGTCATCTGGATCAGACACCGATGCTTTGCGATCTTCCTCGGATTGAGTTCTGCGATGATGGTTTTTCCGGCACCAATTTTGATCGCCCTGATTTCCAGCGGATGATTGAATGCGCAAAGCGCGGCGAGATTAGCTGCATTGTTGTGAAGGACCTCTCCCGTTTTGGAAGAGACTATCTTGAGGTTGGCGATTACTTGGAGCATATCTTCCCGTTTCTCGGCATCTGCTTCAAGTCCATCAATGACCATTATGACAGTGCAAAGCATGAAGGCAAGACTATCGGGATGGATGTTGCCTTCAAAAACCTGATCTATGACTATTACAGCAAGGATCTTTCGCAGAAGGTTAAGTCTGCAATGCGAACGAAGCAGCAAAAGGCACGGTTCGTGAATACCGTCCCTTATGGCTATAAAACGCATCAGGATGACAAGCATCAGCTTGTCATAGACGGAAGAACCGCCCCGGTGGTACGCAGAATTTTTCTGAATGTTATCGACGGAAAGTCCTGCACTCAGATTGCCAAAGAGCTGAATGCAGAGGGCATCCTGACACCGGCTCAGGCAAAAGCGATTCATAGCAGTTCAGCCAAAAAGCCCCAGTGGACACATCGAGCAATCCTTAGTATGATTGAAAACATCAAGTACACCGGGGTTATGGCAAACCACATGAGAGAAAGTCGCTTCATCCGGGACAAGAACCAGCGTCGTGTTCCCAAAGAGGAATGGTATATCCGCAAAAATGCACATGAGGCTATCGTCACTCAAGAAGAGTTCGATAAAGCAAATGAGGCGATTCAGCGGCGCAGAAAAACAGCCAGAGTAACCCATGATCAGTCTGATAGAGTTTATTACTGCGCACACTGCGGCGGCAAACTCGAAAAGGCAAATGGGACGGTATTTGCTTGCCCCTCCCATCGGTACCACGACGGAAGCCCTTGTGAGGGCGTTTATTGGAGAAAATCCGCATTGGAGGAAATTCTGCTTGAAGCCTTAAAAGGACAAATCGAGATCACACGCATTGAATCCTCGGAAGTCAAAAAGGCTGCACGAATCAGAAACGAGAGCTTGCAGCGTCAACTTGTATTGCTCAAGGCTCAGTATGACGCTTGCGGACGAGAAAAGTTTACCCTGTACGAACAATACAGAGAAGCGAAGATCACCGCCGAAGAATATCTTTCCGGCAAAGATGAGCTGACAAGAAAACAAGCTGCCCTTAAAGAACAGCTTGAGGAAAGTGAAGCTCTGTATGAAGCGAATCAGCAAATGGGCGATGCTGCATCCGAGCAGCAAGAGGCAGTCGGAAAAATGACCGGCTTGTCCGATGCCAAACTCAGAGAGCATCTTTATGATGCAGTTGAACGAGTTCTGGTCTACGACTCAGAAAGCATCGAGATCATTTGGAAGTTCAACGAAGTGAAGAACGGAAGCAGCAGCTATGCCGGAGCCGGTGTATGACTCCGGTATAGCTTTTAGCTGTGAAGTCGTTTTTTGTCCTAAAATAACATAATCTATCGAAACATCGTAGGCGCATGGTTTCGATCTTCAAAAGGCTCAACCATCTGTTTTCATGGGCTTTTTGAAGAATTTGAAAAATTTTTTTGCACCTACTTGACATAATGGGATGACCTGGGGCGGGTGGTCATCCCCAAGGAGATTCGCCGCACCATGCGTATCCGCGAAGGCGACCCGTCACAGATGACATGGACATGGTGGGAGATGTTCTGCTTCGGAATGCTGGATCTGGCAAAAAGAACCGGTCTGGATTGTACATCGTGACGAAACCGGCGGGCTCTACCGTGGGCATTCGGGAGGGGTCATGGACCCGAAAAAACGGAAGAAGATCAAAAGCAGCCCCTGTTGGCCAGTGGCCAACAGGGGCTGTCGTCTTGGTTTGCTGCTTACCAGGTCACATATTCCTCACAGAACCGCATGAGCATCACCGCCAGCTGGGCCCGGGTAGCGGTGCCCTGGGGGCTGAGGGTGGAACCGTCGCCGGTGCCGTTGATGATTCCAGCGCCCACGGCCCACTGCATAGCGGAGATAGCATACTCACTGAGATCCGCCACATCCGTATAAGACAGGATATTGGTGTTCTCACCGATGGACACGTCATAGCCCTGCTCCTGGGCGAAGCGATACAGCATGACGGCAAACTGCTCACGGGTGATGGGGTCGTTGGTCCCGAACAGGCCGTTGCCGTAACCGCCCACAATGCCCTCGCTGGTGGCCCAGCGGATGGCCTCGGAACACCACTGGCCCTGGGCCACATCGGTGTAGTTCATGGCGTAATTGACTACGGGGCTGCCCGCCATGCGCCAGAGGATGGTGGCGATCATGGAGCGGCTGGTGGTAGCGTCGGGGGCAAAGGTGGTGGCGCTGGTGCCTGCCATCAGGCCGTGTTCATAGACATAGGCAGCGGCGTCGGCATACCATGCGCCCTCCGGCACATCGGTGAAGGGCAGCTCCACTTCGATCTCCCGGAAAGAGACCTCGATTTCCACCCGCCCGGCGGGCATCTCGAAGGTGTACTCGTTGCCGCCCTTATGGGTCAGCTCGATTTCTTTGCCCTTGCTGTCGGTGACCGTCAGGGTGTCCAGCTCGTAGCCCTCGTCGGGGATAGCGGTCAGGGTCACGGTCTCCCCCTTTTCGGCATAGCGCCGGGAGAGCTTGAGTTCGCCGCCGGTGACCCGGCTGGGCAGCGTGATAGAGTAGGTGGGATCACTGTCACCGCCGCCGGAGGAAATCCTGTCAAACTGAGCAGTGAGGCTTCGGTCGCTGTTGGCCACGAAAGTATAGTTTGTGTTGGTACTCACAGTCGTGCCGCTTTCCAACCAGCCCACAAAGCGGTAGCCGCTGTTTGGGGTGGCGGTGAGGGTGACAGATGTACCCGCTGTGTACTTGCCTCCGCCGGACACGGTACCTGCACCAACGGGATCAACATCGGCGGAGATAGTGTAGATTGGTGCGGGCTCGCTGATCGTCAGTGTAAATTCCTTGCTGTCGCTGCCGCTGGCATTGGTGGCGGTCACGGTAAAGGTAGAAGCCCCCGCCGCTGTCGGGGTGCCGGAGATTGTGCCATCACTGTCCAGCGTCAACCATTCAGGCAAATCACTGGAACTCCATGTAATGGTGGCATCTCCACTGGCTAAAAGGGTCTGGTTGTATGCGGTGTTCACCGTGCCTTCGGATAGGCTTGTGGTGGTAATCTTCGGCGGCTGATTGCCGGTGATAGTTCCCGACAGGGTGCCGCCTTCTTCGGTGGTCACGGTGCCCTTGTTGGTCAAAGTCTTTCCATCCGGGACGGTCAGGCTGGCGTCCTTTCCGATGGTCAGGGTTTCGTCCGTACCGATCTCCAAGTCCTCCTGCAAGGTCACATCGCCGTACACGGTGCCGCTCTTGCCGTCAAAGACGATACCGCCGTTGCCATCACTACCTGCACTAACCTGAACTTCACTTGCTTGTGAAGCAATCAATATTTTACTGTCTCTGGTATCCACCACTGCGTTGCCGCTGACGGTCAGGCTGGAAGTACCGCTGTCACTGGGGTTAGTCCATCGATAGTAAATTCCTATACCGCCACTGCCGCCGGCGGTCAGTTTTCCATTATTCACCACAGCAGCAGCTTTGAACCCATCACCAGCGTGTAAATCAACTCCGTAATAATACGCAGCTAAAGTCTTAACATCCGCACCGTCTATGTTAAGGTTCACATTCTTTGAACCAATAAGCGTAATTCCTGAATCGTTCCTATCCACATTGACTTCTAAGCTGCCAGGACCTGAGATAGACAAGGAGGCATCGCCAGCCTTGGACACCACACGAATTCCGCCGGTTCCCGTTATGTTACTCGTTCCTTGGGATACTACTATTGTGAGAGAAACATCAGCAGACTGACTAAAAGCGATCACACTACCGGGATATGTGAAACCTCCTCCAACAGTCACATCTTGATAGTTAACAATCTTCGCCTGATTCAGCGTAAGGGTGGCAGTGGCGGCGTCATAGGAAAACTGACCATTGGCAGGTTCCGTACCGTCAACTTTTGTCCAAGTTCCATTTTGGTTTTCATAGCAGCCGCTTTCTGTGATTTTCTGACCGCCTACATACAGCTCAATTTCTCCCGCCGCCAGCGCCGTGACGGGCAGCAGGCCCAGGCAGAGGGCCAGGACGCAGAGCAGGCTTAAAAATCGTTTTTTCATCTCACAGTTCCTCCTTTCGGGCAGCAGCGCCCGTCCCTGTATTTCCCGCAGGCAGGGATGTTCCGGTATGGGGTTCCCCATACCGGAAAGAGCCATGGCTCTTTCCGATGATATTTTCGCCGCAGCTGCCGCAGCCGCAACTTGTATCCTTACTTTACCATAAAAAATCTTCTTTCGCTACCCTCTCTTTTGCCCCCTGAAATGGCCCACTCTTCGTTGGGGGATATGCTCATGTGGGCGGTGAGCTCCCGCACTGTCATGTATTCCATAGGCGCCTCCCCGATAGCGTTTTTCTTATTATAGAAGATTGCAGGGCAAGGGGTCAAGGCAGTACAGCATATGAAAAATGATGCGAAACTTACAGTGGATTTTGCTGAAAGACTGTGATATGTTGTTGCGCTGTAAGGAGGCGAAACACATGCACGATACGCTGAAGCGACTGTATGACAGATTTTACACTCCGGTGCCTATGGAGGAGGCCGAGCAGGAAATCGAGACTTGCCACCAACAGCTTATTGAGCGTCTGGAAAAACCTGAGAGAAAACTGGTGCTAAGGATCATGGATGCACAGGGCCTGATTGCAGAGGAACACTCCGTGGACAGTTTCCTTTGCGGGTTTCAATTGGCGTGGGAACTGGCATATGAACTGAATCATTTTGAAACAAACAGGCATCCATCTCCAGAGGAAGAAACGGAGATGGATGCCTGATTCTATCTACTCGATTACGACGCCATCACCCAGCCGGTACCGGCACAGCCCAAAACCAGTTTCGGAGCGTTCCAAAATGGTCTCTGGGATTTGCTTGAGATACTTTCGCCCAAAGCTGGTGGTGCCGAAATATGCGTCAAAGTTGGCCACCGGCAGCACCACCCAGTCGGAATCCTCCGGCTTGTTGGCAAGGTAGTAGGCCGCCAGCGTCTCCACCATCTCCACGGGAACGCCCTTAGGCGTGAGGCTGCGAAGTTGCTCTACCAATGCGGGTGAAAGTATCGGTTCCTCTGTCCGGAGCGGCCCCAGCTCCAGAGCCTGGGCCAGAAAGCTGTCAAACCGCAAACCCCACTGTCCCTTGGTGGTGGGAGCAAACAGAGGTATCTGCATCTGGATCACCTTGTCCCGCCAGGCCCGGTCAAAGCCCTTCTCAATGGCAGCACACTTTTTCTGGGCGCTGCTGGATACCCGTTCGGGATTTTCCCGCACAAAATCCACCACTTGATGCACATGGCGGTGAAACCATCCGCTGCCGTTTTCGTCCACAAGGCCGGGAAATTCTGAATGGAGTTCCCTAAAATCACTGCCGAACTGCCACGCCTCCCGGGGCGTGGCTTTTTTGCTGCTTGGCACACTGCACCAGGCGCACAGGCCCCGCTTGGCATAGTCGATGCGCTCCCTGGGCGCTTTGACCGGGCTGCCATTCTCATTATGAAACAGAAATCCTCTTGCCAGGGTGGTCAGCACCCGGTTGAGTCCCTCGAAATCCAAAATGGTGTCGAAGGTAAAGCGCCCCAGGTAGGTGGTGTCCTGCTTGTTCCGAGCAGTGTAGCTTACCGCACCGGTGTAGTCCTGAAACTCCTTCCACTCATTCAGCATGGTCCACCTCCAGAACATGTTCCTCGATGTGGTCCGGCAGCAGATCCCACAGCAGGTTCCGCTTGCCAATGGCCACCACATAGGGCACCGCCAGGCTGGGACGGATGATCTTATTCAACAGCTTGCGGCAGACCCTGGACACCACAGCCCGCTCGTTGCCGCTGAAGGGAGCAGATAGATAGGCCTCCATCATCTTCTGGAAGTCCGGGGAGTCCGCCGGACGGCGGAGCTGCTTTCGTTCCCGGGCCGTCTCCAGATCGTCGATGTCACAGACCAGATCCCCCAGTATACGGAATCCGCCGTGGCGGAAGTCGGTCAGGAGATCGTAGTAGTCGGCTCCCTCCGGCAGCCACTCCCGCAGGAATGTTTCTCTCTGTGCTTCTGTCATCAGGTGCCACTGCTGGTCTACGATGGCCTTTCGCAGAGCGGCGATACGCTCCGGGGAAAGCTGCTGGAAGAAGGCGTACAGCTCGTCGCTGTCGTAGAGTTCCTCTTGTCCTCTGGCGTAGAGGATGCGGTCGATGTCCGTTTTTCGCTGCTGTCCCTTGGCGGGAGCGCGGCAGGCCCGGATGCGGGAGAGACAGTGCTCGTAGTCCCACAGCAAGGCAGAAACAGAAGAAAGTGTTTTCTCATCCAGCTGCCTCTTCCAGTTTCGCTCCTGGGCGAAAGTGAATAGTTCGCTATCCTTCGCTGGTTTCTCCTGAATCTTGGGCGTGTTGCGTTCCAGCTGGCGGGCCAGCCAGGGCAGCCGCTCCACTGGGGAGTCCACCGTGTCCCAGTCGATCCCGGCAAAGAAGGTCTCCAGCCGCTCCCGGTGGGTGGCTCATACCAGGCACGGCGGCGTTCCTCCGCACGCTCCAGCAGATATTTGTACTGCAGGAAGGGAGTGCGTTTCACCTTTCGCACGCCCAGAAATTCATCCAGGTTAGGACGCACACCGGTCTTGGCCGCGTCAATTTCCAACCCGCTGTAGATGGCCAGAGCCTCCAAGTCCCGGCGGCACCGCTTGCGCTCCTCTGGGTCGGCGTGGTCGTTGTAGGCGATGACGCTGCGGTCCAGGGCGGCGTTGCAGATCTGTCCAATGCGGGCGGCAAAGGTGTTCTCCACTGTCTGAAACCGGGCTTGCCAGTCGTTGGCGTCGGACTTGGGCGCGGACAAGGATGGAATTTTCAGCAGGGGCAGGTTGGCGTTGTTGGAGAGCTGCTGGTGGACATCGTAGTCATAGTTCCGCTTCACACAGCGGTTCAGGATGGGATCGGCAATGGTCTTGATAAGGTCGCCGTCGTAGTCCGCGCCGCCCAGCCGCTCCGCCGCCAAACTGTCAGCAGACACCATGACCACATCGGTGAGGTGGCCCAGGTAGTGCTGGCGCAGTTCGTCGCCCTCTGGATACACCGACAGCTGCAATTCCTCGTTCCGGGCGATATGGGGATTGCGGAGCAGAGTACAGCTGTCCTCATGGTCATAGGCGGCACCAGGAGCAAAAAAGCTGTCCTCCGCAAAGAAATCTCCCATCACCTGATTGCAGAAGTCCCGTTCACCGGGCAACTGGAACACACGGGGCGCAATTAACTGCCGCAGCAGTTCCAACAGATCACCGGAGAGAAAACGGTTGTCCCCTGACACCAGCAACCGCCCAACGGCGTAGCCTCGGAGGATCTTCCGTGCCTGTCCGTCCATCTGTTCCGTGTAGATGGGCTCGCGGATAAACTTCGGGTTTTTCTCCAACACCCGGGCCATGATGTTCGCCCGGCTTCCCCTGGGCAGACTCAGGCCCCGGCGAAAGTATTTCTGTTGATATGATTCGTTGGCACGAAAGTTATAGTAGGCCGTCTCGGTGGCCTTGGTCAGCCACTGCCGGGGATCGTCCTCTGGGCTGTGGCTCCAGCCCTCCGGCAGATCGGCGGGGCGAAACTCCTCCGGCTGAATGGAGAGGGTAGAGAGGAACTGGTAGTTGAGTTCCACCAGCTGCTCCGGCTCCGTCTTGCTCAGGTTGGTGATGTATAGGGCGTGATTATAGTCCCGAAAGGCGTCCCAGTAGTCCTCCCAGGCCATACCGTTCTCACGCAGCCAGCCGTAGGCCTTGAACTGACTGCGGGTGAGGATGATGTCCACACTGCGGACAGGGTGGGCCTTGCCCCAGATGTCCACGATGGTCTGGGTGCCGCTGCGCTTCAAAAAGTCCTTGAAGTCCACCTGATGGAGCATCCCCTTGATGTAGGGCATCCGGATCTGGAAGGAGGTGTGGGGGTGGCTGCCGCAGCAGGCCTTGTCCACCACCTCGGCGTACTCCTTAGAGATGAGGCCCACGCCGTCAAAGCAGGTGATGTCCAGATCCTTGTAATCTTCTGACAGGCGAAATTTTCCTGGCTGATCCAGTTCCTGCAGAGTGATGATAGGAACATGTTCCACCTTTCTGGTTGGATTGTCTATAACGATGACCCGGTGTTTTTTGTCAATGCGGATGCCGTCCACCCGGGTTCCGCTGGAGAACATGAGACCGTTGTAGGCGTAGAGTTTGCTGAGCTGGCAGCGGCGCAGTTCCATCCCGAGCATCATCCGCTGGCGCATGGGCTCGTACAGTTCCGCCCAGATGAAGGAGAGGCGGGACTGGCGGCTCATGCTGGCGGAGCGCTCATAGGCCACATAGCGGTGTGGGCCGCTGCCGAAGTCCAGAGTGATCCCCTCGGGACGGAACATGTCTCTGGCCTTTTCCCGGCGGGCCTGCTGCGTCCTTCCGGTTCCACGCCGGTCAAAGATCCCGGCGAAGTCCATATAGAACAGCACATCGGAAAGGGCGGTAACCTTCTCCTCTCCACGCTCCCGCCAGCCCTCCCCGTGGAGTTGGTACATCAGCTGGTGGAACATGGCGCAGCTGTCCTGCTCGTGCCTGGCTCCCGGTACCTTGCAGTGCTCGGTGGCGCTGCGGTTCAGGGTAAAGGTGAAAACGCCGTCTTGCTCCGCGGCATAACTCATCACCGCCCGGGCAGAGAGTTCGTAGATCTGATAGGTCGCCATAGGCTCACCTCCGTTTGCTCTATTCTACCACAAACCATTTCAAAATCAAGACGAATACTACTCCCACTTCTTTTGAGGTGGGAGCTTTTTGTATTCAAATTCTTGAAATGGAGGTACCAAACATGAGCAACAAAATGAACCATCCCCTGATCACAGTAGACGGCAGAACCCTGATGGATCGTCCGCTGGAGCCGCCCAATTTTGTGGTGGATACCCTGATCTCTCAGGGTCTGCACATCCTGGCTGGCTCACCAAAGGTGGGCAAGTCCTGGCTTGCTCTATGGCTGGCGGTGACAGTTGCCAAGGGAGAACCGGTCTGGAACATGACCACCAAGCAGGGCACCACCCTCTATCTCTGTCTGGAGGATTCCGTCCTCCGCATCCAGAACCGGCTGTTTGAGATCACGGAGGACGCACCAAGCAGCGTCCACTTCTGTACCGAGTGCGACCTCATCGGTCAGGGACTGGGGGAACAGGTGGACGCATTTGTCGCCGCACACCCCGACACCGTGCTGGTCATCATTGACACCCTGCAGATGGTTCGTCCGATCCACGACGCCACCTACGCCAATGACTACCGGGATCTGTCTGTGCTCAAGCGGCTGGCGGACAAGCACGGCATTGCCATCCTGCTCATCCACCATCTGCGGAAAGAAAAGGCGGAAGATGTGTTCCATCGGATCTCTGGCACCACCGCCATCAGCGGCGCGGTGGATTCCAGCTTCACGCTGGTGGAAGAAAAGCGGGGCAGCGGCAAGGCCAGACTGACCTGCGTGGGCCGGGACATCGAATACCGGGAGTTGGAGTTGGAACGCAGCGGTGACAATGTGTGGCAGTTGGTGTCGGACAGCCGGACACAGCCGGAGCTGCTGGGCAACCGCATCGTTTATCTCCTCTCTGAACTGATGCGTGACCGAACCGAATTTATCGGCACTCCCACAGAGCTGTCTGAACAAATCGACCCTGTAGACGTGGAGCGTATCTCGCCCAAGAAAGTGTCCAGACAGATCCTGCAAAACCTTGACGCACTAAGGAAAATCGGCATTTCCGCTGTGGTGCGCCGCAGCAACGGAAGGCGGCTCATTGAGCTGCAGCGTGCCGAAAGTGACGATACCCAGGGTGTCCCAGCAGTCGACCCTGTTGACCCTGCTATCGTTAAGCACTCGACTGGAGGAGCGGAGAGGGCCGGGGACGCGGATTCCTCCCTTTGGGAGGGCAAGCAGAGCCTTCGTCCGACTTTGTCGGACTTGGCCCCGCCGGAAACCGGCGGATTCCGGGCAGAAGCCCGGACCCACTGCGTCGACAGTAGTTCCACATCATTCGCTTCCGGCTAAAGCCGAAAGCTCGTTCATTACACACTGTCTCCTTTCCAAACGAGACCCGCTACGCTGGGCTCTCGTTTGGTGGGGACGAGAAAATGGAGGTATGGCATGAAACAGAAAAAAGAAGTGCGGATCACGCTCCGACTCACGCAGGAGCAATATGACAGCATTGCGGCAAAAGCAGAAACAGCGCAAATGCCGGTAGGGGCGTATGTGCGTGCGGCGGCGCTGCGGCACAAGGTCGTAGTGGTAGAAGGGCTGGAGGAGATCACCCATGAACTCAAGGGTGTCGGGCGCAACATCAACCAACTGGTGGTGCTGTGCAACATGGGCAGGATCAAAGAAGTCCATCTGGACGATGCGTGGCAGACACTCAGCCAGGTCTATCTCAAACTGCGGGAACTGGCGGAACAGGAGCGGACCTGATGGCTACGGTTACATTCATTCGATACAAGAGTCAGTCCGCTGGAGCGCTTCATGGCGTGGCTGGCTATGTGTCTCAGAAACAGAAAACCGAGCAAGAGGACGGCTGGCAGTTGGTCAAGGGACAGAACTGCACGCCACAGTTGGTTGCTCAGGAGTTCATTGCCACCCGGCAGATGCACCGAAAGGACAGCCCCGTTTGGTTCTATCACTATGTCCAGTCCTTCTCACCGGACGAGGAGATTACCGGAGTGTTGGCGCACCAGGTGGCGCAGGAGTTTGCGGAGCAGGCGTGGCCGGACAGTGAGGTGCTCATCGCCACCCACACGGACGCCGAACACATCCACACGCATTTCATTGTTAATTCGGTGTGCTACGAAACCGGGAAAATGCTTCGGCAGGGACCAAGCACCTTGAAAAACCTGCGTGCACTCTCTGATGAGCTTTGTATGAAATATGGTTTTTCTGTTTTGGAGAAGCAACAACCGAAAAAGACCAAGGGCATGAGCAGCCGGGAGTACCGCTCCGCCGCCAAGGGGGAGAGCTGGAAGTTCCGACTGATGAACACCATCGATCAGTGTATGCGGTATGCCTCTACCAAGGAGGAGTTCATTGCTCTGATGAAAAGTGAGGGCTACGAAGTGCGCTGGACGGACAGCCGGAAGAATATCACCTACACCACACCAAAGGGAATGAAGTGCCGGGATGACCGGCTCCACGACGGAAAGTACACCAAGGAGGTCATGGAACATGAGTTCAGATTCCGGGCAGCGCTTGCCCATGGAGGAATTGAAGCGGAGGAACGCTTCACAGCCAGTAGCAACTCAGACCTGTCCCAGCCAGGAGGAGTGGGACAATTTACTGCTGATGATCAGCGCACTGTATCAGTTGACGGCAGAGCAGAGCAAGGCTCTGGAGAATCTGGAGCGGCACACGGAGGCCCACACAGCCCTTCTGCGGGAGGCTTCCAGCCGGAGGAAGCCGTACCCCACCCAGGCGCAGATGGAGGCACTGGCGCGGGATGTGGCGGAGATACGGGCGATACTGCGACAGGCTGGGAAGTGGAACGAGAAGCGTTTTTCTCTGCGCGGCATCAGGCTGCCCAGACTGAGTCTGCCAGACATTCCATGGACCAGTCTGCTGTTGGGACTGGCGGCCCTGGCGCTGACTGGGCTGGTGCTGTGGGTGGTGTGGTCCAGCTTGGACACGCTCTGGAGCGCGGCCAAGGGCCTGCTCCCGTGATGGACGCTACCACCACACATCCGCACACAGATAAGAAAACACTCCGTAAGAAGCAGCAGAAGAAAATCGCCCAAGGCCACGCCGAGGACGATCACGAAGAAGAACAGACTTGGCAGCAGACCATGTGAATATTTTTCCTCTTCAAAGAGGAAAATACTGGAGAGGAGATGACAGCCCATTGCGCATGGAAGTAAGGGAGCAAAACAAGATCGTAGAACTCTGGTTGACCAGAGAGGAAAAAGAGGATGCGGCATTCCGGGAATCGCTGAAGCCGCTCTACCAGCAGTACAAGGCACAGAACTATCTGGTGGCGGTCTTCCTGTCCGGAGAGGCAGACCTGTACCAGCAGACCCGGGATCTGCTGCTCTACAACCGGCGGCGACAGGCGGAGAAGGAAGTGCTGGCGCAAAAGCAGGCGCAGCAGGTGATGACCATGTAACCAATTGGGGGAAGCAGCGAAAAATTGCCTCCCCCTGTTTTTTATTTTCCGCTTGCAATTTTTGAAAAATCAATATACAATGTTATCTGTAAATAGAAGAATGATAATAAACTATATTGTTGAAAGGGGGATACTATGGATCAAAAGCCCATGCAGCAGGGTGAGATCCTGCTCTACAACAATGACGGCGAGAAGGAGTTTGTCAGTGTTGTATTTCGGGACGAGACCTTCTGGCTGACGCAAAAGGCAATGGCAGAGCTGTTCGATGTGAATGTTCCCGCCATCTCCAAGCACTTGCAAAACATCTATGAGGAGGAGGAACTCACCCGAGACGCAACCGTTTCCAAAATGGAAACAGTTCAGGAGGAGGGCTCCCGGCGGGTGCGCCGTACCCTGGAGCACTACAACCTGGACGCCATCATCGCCGTGGGCTACCGGGTGAACTCCAAGAAGGCCACTCGGTTCCGCCAGTGGGCGACCAAGACACTGAAAGAGTACATCACCAAGGGCTTTGTCCTCAATGACGATATGCTGAAAAACGGCAAGCCCTTTGGCCGGGACTACTTCGACGAACTGCTGGAGCGCATCCGGGAGATCCGGGCCAGCGAGCGCCGGGCCTATCAGAAGATCGCCGATGTGTTTGAACAGTGCAGCTATGACTACGACAAGAACAGCGAGACCACAAAAGCCTTCTATGCCTTCGTACAGAACAAGCTGCACTTTGCCGTCACCGGCAAGACGGCGGCGGAGCTGATTTCGGAACGGGCTACTCTGGACAGCCCCACCATGGGCCTGACCACCTGGAAGGGTGCGCCGGACGGAAAGATTTTGAAAAGCGATACCCTGGTGGCAAAAAACTATCTCAACGAAAAGGAGCTGTCCCATCTCAACCGGCTGGTGACCATGTTCATCGACTACGCCGAGCTGATGGCGGAGGATGAACAACTCATGAGCATGGAGGACTGGCTCCACGAGACAGACCGATTCCTCACCAACAACCGGCGCAAGGTGCTGGAGGGCAAGGGGCATATCTCCCGGGAGGCTGCGGTGAAAAAGGTCAGCGATATTTACGCCCAGTTCCGGAAGAAACAGGACGCCGACTACATCTCTGAGTTTGACCGGGCTATGGAGCGGTACTTGAAAGGGGGTGATAACCCGTGATCGAAACCTTTGATATTGCCGGATACACCCGAATCTCCGTGGACGATGAGCTGGATCAGAAAAATATCTCTATTGAAAACCAGAAGGCCATTATTGAGGACTTTGTGAAGCAGAAATTTCCCGGCAGTAGCCTCACCTTCTACGAGGACCGGGACCGCTCCGGCTACACCTTTGAGCAGCGGGAGGGCTACCAGGCCATGCGGAAAAAACTGGTGGCCCACCAGTACGACATCCTCATCGTCAAGGACTTCTCCCGCTTCTCCCGGCGCAACAGCCGGGGACTGGTGGAGTTGGAGGATTTAAGGGACGCGGGGGTGCGGATCATCTCCATCGGGGACGGCATTGACTTCCCCAACGACGACGACTGGCTGAAAATTCAGTTTCAGTTCCTCATCAACGAGATGCCCGTCACCGACACCAGCAAAAAGGTACGCAATGTCATCAAGCGGCGGCAGGCCGACGGGAAGTGGATCTGCGCCGCGCCCTACGGCTACATCATCAACCAGCGGCAAGAGTTTGAGATCGTCCCCACCGAAGCGGATATCGTCCGCACCATCTTCCGCCTCTACAACGAGGAGGGCTGGGGCTACAAGAAAATCGCCAACTACCTCACCGACCAGGGCATTCCCACCCCCCGCATGGCAGAGCGAGACCGGAAGGAGGCCGCCGGAAAAGAGTACAATCGGACGGTCAAGCGGGACTGGGCCATTGTGACGGTGCAGGGCATCCTGGACAACGACTTTTACATCGGCACTCTGCGCCAGGGAAAGTACACCCGGAAAAAGATCAACGGCAGGGATATCCTCCGGGACGAGGACGAGCAGATCGTCATTGAAAACCACCACCAGGCCATCATCGACTACCGCACCTTCGCCACCACCCGGGCATTAAGGGAAAAGCGCACCACCTCCAACTACCGGGGAGTGAAAAAGTACGACAATGTGTACTCCGGCTTTCTGGTATGCGGGGACTGCGGCAGCCCCATGTTCGCCATGAGCCGCAGTGATCTGAAAAGCGCCTACACCTGCGGCACCTACCATCGCCGGGGACGGGCGGGCTGTACCTCCCACCACATCCGCACTGACAAGCTGGACGAGCTGTTGAAAAGCTATGTCCGGCAGGTGATGGAGAGCTCGGCGGATATGCTGGCGCGGCTCAACGAGGATTTGGCCCGGGAGCGGGAGGATGTGCAGGAGACGGAGCAGAGCGCCGACCGGCTGGCGGAGGTACTCACCGATCTCCAGGAGGAGCTGAAGGTCACCAAGCGCCAGCGTATCCGGGATCTCATGAAGCACCCGGAGCAGGAGGAGCTGCTGTCGGAGACCTACGACGAACTGGAGGCCGACCTTCAGAAAAGGATCGAGGGCATCCGGCACCAGATCGATATGCTCTCGGACAAGCGCAATACCATCATCCAGGTGAACCGGGCCGCCCGCACCGCCATGGAGGTCTTTGGGGATATTCTCCGAAAGGACACCCTGGAGCGCAACGATCTGGAGCTGATCATCCGGAAGATCCAGGTGTACGAGGATCACCTGGAGATCCAGCTCCAGGCGGATGTGGACGCCATCCTCCGCTCCGGGACGCTGGCTGCTCAGCCGCCAGAGACTGTGGCCGCCATGGCTCCAGCCGGGGAGGGCCGCATAAATTTTAAGGGAGGCATGGAGCATATCTCACCTGTCACCATCGTCCAGAGCGCAAATAAGCGGCCGGACAAGGTGTTCCATGCCAATGTTATCAGTGACGGCGACCCGTTGGAGATTTACACCACCCGGGAGGGGGAGGTCATTTTTAAGAAATACTCCCTGATCGGCGGGCTGGAGGATTTTGCAGCACAGTTCTGCGATGTGCTCAACCGCAGCAGCGGCTTTACCGCCGCCGTGACCGACCGGGACGCCATCATCGCCATCACCGGCTCCGGCAAGCGGGAGCTGCTGGGCAAGCCGCTGTCCGACGCCCTGGCTCAGGTCATGGAACAGCGCAGCATTTATCAGTATCAGGGTTCCGGGCGGCCGCTGCCCGTCTCCGACAGCAGCGACCGTTACACGGTGGCTGTGGCGGCGCCTATTCTCTGCGAGGGGGATGTGCTGGGCCTGGTGCTGTTTCTGTCGTCGGACGCGCAGATCCCCGGCGAGGGGGAGTACAAGCTGGCCCAAACCGTATCCGCCTTTTTGGGGCGGCATATGGAGACGTAAACAACAATGCCGGAGGCAGCCGCCTCCGGCATTGTTCTTCTTGGTTTACTCGCCCAGCTGATCGCTGACCAGCTGCGTCAGGGATTCCACAGCCTCCTTGGCGTCGGGACCGTCGGCGATAAGGGTGATGGTGGTGCCCTTCACGATGCCCAGGGAAAGAACGCCCAGCAGACTCTTGGCATTCACCCGGCGCTCATCCTTTTCCACCCAGATGCCGCTCTTGAATTCATTGGCCTTCTGGATGAAGTAGGTGGCAGGACGGGCGTGCAGACCCACCTCATTGTTCACGGTAACTTCCTGTGTAAACATTCCATTGCACTCCTTTTATGAAGCATTTTCGCAAAATGCGGGGACATACTTCTCTCACACTATAATATTATACCGAATCGGCGAAAGAAAGCAATGTCCAAAGCTACAAATTCTTTAAGTAAGGTCTGAAAAAATGTTTGACCCTTTTGGCGGAATCCACAAACCGCAGTCGTTATTTCAGCTCAACGACTGTGACTCCGGCCTCGCCTTCGCCATACCGGCCCAGTCGGAAGCTCTTGACGGCCTTGTTCCGCTTGAGCATCTCGTGAACGGCCTTGCGCAGAGCGCCGGTACCCTTGCCATGGATGATGGTCACGGTGCCCAGCTTGGCCATGACGGCGCTGTCGATATAGTTCTCCACCACGCTCTCGGCCTCCAGAGTCTCATAGCCCCGGATGTCCAGCTCCGAGGCGGCCCGGGATTGCAGATTCAGCTTGGCACTGCCGCCGGAGGCCGGCGCGGCGGGCTTTTTCTTGGGCTGGCCCTCCGGCAGGCGCACCTGCTGGGCCTTGACGGTCATCTTCATCTTTCCGGCCTGCAAAAGCAGGGTGCCGTCGTTGTTGACGGCCAGCACCGATGCGGCCATCTTTACGCCGGGCAGCTCCACCAGGTCCCCCACCTCAATGGGACGGCTGGGAGTATAGACAGGCTCCTGTGGCTGGTCGTGGATGTGCAGGGCGTCCTGGGCCTGGTTCAGGCTGTGCCGCACGGCGGCTTTGGCGTCGTTGAGCTCCTGGAAGCTGAGCTGCTTTTGCTGCTGGCGGCGCAGCTGGTCCAGCTGGGCGAAAATTTCGTCCGCCTGGGCCTGGGCCTGACGCACAATGCGCTTGGCCTCGGCCTCGCCCTTGGTGCGGGCGTTGTCCTTGGCTTTTTCCATTTGCTCCCGGAACGTCCGGGCTTTGCGGGCGTCCTCCTCCCGCTGGCGCCACAGACGGTCGGCCTCGGCCTGGGCCTTCTCCAGCCGCTGGCGCTTTTCCTCCAGTTGGGTCAGCACGTCCTCGAACCGGACGGAGTCGCTGTCCATCTGGGCCTGGGCCGCCTGGATGACGGATTCGTCCAGCCCCAGCCGCCGGGAGATGGCAAAGGCATTGGATTTGCCGGGAATGCCGATCAGCAGCCGATAGGTGGGCCGCAGCGTCTGCACGTCGAACTCGCAGCTGGCATTTTCCACCCCGGCGGTGGTCATGGCGAAGGTTTTCAGCTCGGCATAGTGGGTGGTGGCAGCAATCAGGGCTCCCTGGCTGCGGGCACTTTCGATGATGGCAATGGCCAGGGCTGCGCCCTCCACTGGGTCCGTACCGGCGCCCAGCTCATCGAACAGCAGCAGGCTCTTGTCGTCCACCTCCCGCAGGATCTGCACAATGTTGGACATATGGGCGGAGAAGGTGGACAGGCTCTGCTCAATGCTTTGCTCGTCGCCCACATCCGCCAGCACCCGGTGGAATACCCGCACGGCGCTGCCGCTGTCGGCAGGGATATGCAGGCCGCACTGGGCCATCAGACACAGAAGGCCGATGGTTTTCAGGGTAACGGTCTTGCCGCCGGTGTTGGGGCCGGTGATGACCAGGGTGTCGAACTGCTCACCCAGCTCCACGGTGATGGGCACTGCCTTGGCCTGGTCCAGCAGCGGGTGCCGGGCCCGGCGCAGGGCCACGCCGCCCCGGCGGCGGACCTCCGGACGGCTGGCGTTCAGCTGATAGCTCAGCTGCGCCCGGGCAAAGATCACGTCCAGGTGCACCAGAATGTCATAGTCCCACAGAATATTCTCCATGGACCCGGCGCAGGCGGCGGACAGCTGCCGCAGGATGCGGTCGATCTCCTTTTTCTCCCGGGCCTCCAGCTCCTTGAGCTCGTTGTTGGCCTGCACCACGCCCATGGGCTCCACAAACAGCGTGGCCCCGGAGGAGGAGACGTCGTGTACCAGGCCAGGCATGCTGCCCTTGCACTCGGCCTTTACCGGCACCACGAACCGCCCGTCCCGCTGGGTGATCAGGGCCTCCTGCAGGACCTTGGCATAGGACGGCGACGAGATGATGCGCTGCAGGATCTGCCGCCCCTTGGAGGCGGCCAGCCGCATTTTCCGCCGGATATCCGCCAGCTCGCTGCTGGCGGTGTCGGCAATGGTCTCCTCATCCAGAATGGCGGAGCGGATCTGCTCCTCTAAGTATTTATTGGTGTGCAGGGAGGTGAACAGGCGGTCCAGCACCGTCTCCTCCCCCTGGCGCTGGGCGTCGTAGTCCGCCACCCGGCGGCTGGCGGTCAGCACCCCGGCGATGTCCAGCAGCTCCCGGGTGTTCAGCATACCGCCGTGATCGGCCCGGGTCAGGGCGGCGGACACATCCTTCACCCCGGAGAAGGACGGGCTGCCGTGGAGCCCCAGCCGCTCCTTGGCGGCGTCGGTCTCGTCCAGAAGCCGCAGCACCTCCTCCGCATCGGTGGAGGGGGTCAGCTTCAGGCATCGGTCCTTGGCTGCCTGGCTGACAGCCTTGGCCGCCAGCTTTTCCAGCACCGCCGGAAGCTCCAGGGTGCGGATGGATTTTTCAAATAATTCACTCATATTTTGTTTCCTCTTGCGGAAGAATGGATTTGTAGTAGTCCAGGGTACGGAAGCTGCGCTCCAGCTGGGCGGTGACATAGGCGTCCGATGCGTGGTCCAGGGCCCGCAGTCCCGGCTGGGGCAGGGCGAAGCTGTACAGCCGCTTTGCGTCGCCGTACAGGATGTATCGCAGGGCCGCCAGCCCCGCCGCCGTCAGCGGCAGGGACAGCCCCCCCTTTTCCCGGCATTTGCCGCAGTGGACCACCCCGTGGACCACGTCCAGCATAGGGTTCTCCGGCTCCGGCGCGCCGCACAGGGCGCAGGCATCGGCCATGGGCTCGTACCCGGCCAGGGCCATGAGCCGGAGCTGGAACGCGGGCTTTACCAGCTGGGGCGGCTTGCACAGGGCGCTGAGGGCGTACAGGGCGTTTAACAGCAGCGGCAGCACGTCGCCGCCGCAGCCGTCGGCCACTGCCTCCGTCAGCTCGGCAAAATACGCCGCCAGGCTCAGAGCCGTCAGGTCCTGCCGCAGGCCGCCGAACAGCTCGATGGTGTTTGCTGCGTCCAGCATGGTCCACTGGCCCCTTTCATACAGGGTCATCTCGGAATACGCCAGCAACTGGCAGGCTGCGGCCACGCGGCTGCCCTTGCGCCGGGCGCCCCGGGCGATGACCGCCAGCTTCCCCCGGTCCGGGGTCAGCACGGTGAGGATCTTGTCCGCGTCCCGGGTATCGGTCTCCCGCAGCACCAGGCCGCAGGTCACAAATCGTTCCGGCTGCATCCCGCCGCCTCCTTATACAGCAAATACGCCTCCGGCGCGCCGGTGGCCCAGAACAGGTCCCATCGCCCCTCCATACGTCTCACCTCCACCTATAGTGTGCCGCGGTTTTGCCGCGTCATAAGTGGAAGGTTCTGGCCGGAGTTACTGCTCGTCATACCCTCTGGCACGGATGAAGTTCACATTATCGCGCCAGTTTTCCTTGACCTTTACCCAGGTTTCCATGTACACCTTGGCGCCCATGAACTTCTCGATGTCCCGGCGGGCCAGGGAGCTGATGCGCTTGAGCATAGCGCCGTGCTTGCCGATGATGATGCCCTTGTGGCTGGCCTTTTCGCAGTAGATGGTCACGTCCAGGTCGACGATGCCGGTGTCCTCCCGCTCGGTGAAGCGGGTGATCTCCACGGCGGTGCCGTGGGGGATCTCCTTTTCCAGACACAGCAGCATTTTCTCCCGGACGATCTCGGCGCACACCTGGGCGTCGGGCTGGTCGGTGGTCATGCCGTCGGGGAACAGCTGGGGGCCTGCCGTGGCATAGATCTGCAGCTGGGCCATCAGGTCGTCCAAACCGTCGCCGGTGCGGGCGGAGATGGGGATAATGGCGTCAAACCCGGGATACACGGCACTGTAGGCGGCAATAACCTCCAGCAGGTCGTCCTTTTTCTCCACGGTGTCGATCTTGTTGATGCACAGCACACAGGGCAGGCCCTCCTCGGTGATGCGCTGGAGCAGGATCTTCTCCGGCTCCCCCACATGGGCGATGGGCTCCACCAGCAGCAGCGCGGCCTCCACCTGCTGCAGGCTCTCCCGCACCACCTTCACCATGTAGTCCCCCAGCCGGGACCGGGGCTTGTGCAGGCCCGGGGTGTCCATCAGCACAAACTGGGTATCCTCCCGGTTCACCACGCCGTAGATCCGGTTGCGGGTGGTCTGGGGCTTGTCGGACACGATGGCGATCTTCTCCCCCACCAGGGCGTTGGTGAGGCTGGACTTGCCCACATTGGGCCGCCCGCAGATGGTGATCATAGCGGTTTTTGTGATGTTGTTCATAGGTGATCCTCAACTTTCTTTTGAGCAATTTTATTGTGTCAGGGTAAACTGATAAGTGACAGAGTTTTGCCACCGTTCCTCGTTTGCCAGGTCCTGCCCGATCACCTTGCCGCCCATGCGCTCATAGAAGCTGCGGGCGTTAAGATTCTCCGGGACACAGTGGCAGACAAAGGAGGCGGCATGGTGCGCTCTGCAATACGCTTTCACGAAATCGAACGCTTGCCGGCCGATCCCCTGTCTTTGGTATTCGGCGGAAATATACAGGGATTGCAGGGTGATTGCATCGGCTTCGTTTATCGTCAGGTAGCCGATGTCCTGCCGGTCCTTTCGGACCAAGTACACAGAATACGCCGGATGATGGACCCTCAGCAGCTCCATTTCCCTGTGCCAGTCCCAGTCAAAGTTATCTATCATGCTGTCGGGGTAGACGCCTCGGTATGTGGTGCCCCAGATTCTTTGCCGCAGAGCGATAATGGACGGCACATCCTCTTCGGATGCCTCAATAAACAGCTTTTCCTCGGCCATGCTATCACATCTCCTTCCGGGATTTTTGCTCAATTTCCACACTCCGGGGCCGGCACGCTCTCCGCTGCCCGATTGCGGACAGCAAACAGAAACACCGGGCGGAGCAGGCCCAGGGATAAAACGGTGAACACGGTCAGGACGTCCCCATATTTACCGGCGCGGCTTTTATAGATCCGGTGGGCGATCAGGGTGTCCAGGATAAAGACCGCCGACAGGGCCATCAGCAGGAGGATGAACCAAAGAGTATTCAGCTCCCGGCAGACGTAGAAATAGACGCAAAGGCAGACGGACAGAAGCGTCAGAAGGGCCGACACGGCGCCCATGACCCGCCGGTCTGCCAGCTTTCCCAGCAGATACTTGCTGTAAAAGGGAATCCAGGCAGGGAATGTATGTGCGTCGCCCGCTTTTTTGCGCATGCAGGCGATGGAAAAGCCCTCCAGCACATAGCTGGCCATGATATACGCCGCCGCGGCGGCAAACACGGCGATGAAGAACAGAAAAATCGCCGATAATATGCCCGAAACAATCAGAACGCCGAATCCGGCCATATGCGATACCTCCTATTTTACCCCAGCCGGTCGCCGTTTTCCACAGGCTTGTCCGGGGTAATGAGCACCACGCCGCCCTGGGAGTAGGTGCCCAGCACCAGCACCTGGGAGAAGAAGTTGGCGATCTGACGGGGCGGGAAATTCACCACCGCCAGCACCTGCTTGCCCACCAGGTCCTCCGGGGCATACTGCTGGGTGATCTGCGCGCTGGAGCGCTTCTGCCCCAACTCCGGGCCCAGGTCCACCAGCAGCTGATAGGCGGGCCTGCGTGCCTTTTCAAAGGGCCGGGCCTCCACAATGGTGCCTACCCGGATATCCAGCTTCATGAAATCGTCAAACGTGGCCTGTTCCATATGAGCGCCTCCTGTTATCAATCGCTGTCCAGCTTCAGAACCGCCATGAAGGCCTCGGTGGGTACCTGCACCGTGCCCAGGTTCCGCATCTTCTTCTTGCCTTCCTTCTGCTTTTCCAGCAGCTTCTTCTTGCGGGTAATGTCGCCGCCGTAGCACTTGGCCAGCACGTCCTTGCGCATGGCCTTCACTGTCTCCCGGGCGATGATCCGTCCGCCGATAGCCGCCTGGATGGGCACCTCAAACAGCTGGCGGGGAATGTTGTCCTTGAGCTTTTCACACAGGCGGCGGGCTCGGGGATAGGCCTTGTCCTTGTGGGCGATGAAGCTCAGGGCGTCCACGCCGTCGCCGTTGAGCAGCAGATCCACCTTCACCAGCTCACTGGGACGGTAGCCGGAGAGCTCATAGTCCAGGGAGGCATAGCCCTTGGTGTTGGCCTTCAGCGTGTCGAAAAAGTCATAGATGATCTCGTTGAGGGGCATCTGATAGTGAAGCTCTACCAGATGGGTGTCCAGATACTGCATATCCTTGAACTCGCCCCGGCGGTCTTGGCACATGGGCATGATGTTGCCCACATACTCGTTGGGGCTGATAATGGACACCTTCACATACGGCTCCTCCGCGTGCTCGATAACCGTGGGGTCCGGATAGTTGTGGGGGTTGTCCACCTTCACCATGGTGCCGTCGGATTTGTATACATGATAGATGACGCTGGGCAGGGTGGTCACCAGGTCCAGGTTGAACTCCCGCTCCAGCCGCTCCTGGATGATCTCCATGTGGAGCATGCCCAAAAAGCCGC